>DSLMC04103__coassemble_4972_pt1 | contig 4136 bp, 4 predicted proteins | sample DSLMC04103__metabat2_low_PE_013 | metagenome-assembled genome bin DSLMC04103 | reverse complement strand
CAAAAAGATGCTGCCGCATCTATGATTTCTTAATCAATGATGCGACAGCTCCTTTGCATTGTGCCTAAGAAACAACCTTTTTAAAATCTGCCGCTCCATGTTTACACAGCGGACAGATGAAATCAGCCGGAAGCTCCTCGCCTTCGTACACGTAGCCGCATACCTGGCAGACCCAGGTCACTTTTCCGGTCTTTGGCGCAGCCGGCGCCGGTTTGATATTCTTCTGATAATAAGTGTAAGTGGTGGACGGGTCATCGGACAGTTTTTCTCCGGCAACGACGTCGGCGATGAACATCGTGTGGGTGCCGAGGTCAACGCTCTGTACGACCTTTGCGGAAATGTACGCGTTCGTGCCTTCTGTGATATAGAAAATGCCGTTGTCTGCTCTTTTTGCTGTGGTGTAGCCGTTGAACTTGTCCACATCCCGGCCGCTCTGGAATCCGAAATGTTTAAAGGTATCAAAGCTTGCCTTTTCGGACAGGATAGAGACATTGAATTCGCCGGTGCGCTCGATCATGCCGTGGGTATAATTGGATTTATTTACCGTCAGGGAAATCCGAAGTGGGGTGTCGGTAACCTGTGCGGCAGTGTTGGTGATGCATCCGTTGTCCTTGTCGCCTTCTCTGGCAGTGACAACAAACAAACCATAAGTTAATGAAAACATTACGCTATTATCCATAAATAACTCCTTTCCGGGCAGTGTGCCGGCCGCTTCTTAATACACTATGTGCAGATAAGAAATGTACAGAGCACAGAAAGGATGGGTTAATCCTTCTGTGAGAATAAACATTTCCTGCACAAAGCGGCAAACGTACTCTGCGATATTGATGATTATTATTTTTAGATAATTATACCAGAAGGACAGATGATGTTCAACAATAAAAATAGTAATTATTATTGGTTAAATGCGGCGGAAGAGATAAAATGTCTGCGAAAGAATACAAGAAAAATGTGGGGATTTTCTTGTGTTCCTTCTTTATATATGATATGTTTTATGCAAAACCATCAGCTCTGACGGCAAGGAGTACCGAGCGGGAATAGTTGAGGAAGAATTTACAGGAAATATTTTCTTTGTGGCGTATTCTGATTGTGACGTTGAGTGACAATGTCTGATTATGACACATTTCCTATGTTATGGGTATCAGATTCTAGTTCTCCTTTATTCTCATCAGCCGAAAGAGCGGTGAGGATAAAGGAGTTTTTTTATGTTAAAGATTGCGATATACGGAAAAGGGGGCATCGGGAAATCCACCATTACCAGCAACTTGGCGGCTGCCTTTGCCACCCTTGGCAAAAAAGTGATTCAGATCGGATGTGACCCGAAGGCGGATTCCACCATCAATCTGCTGGGCGGTACCACACCGATTCCGGTCATGAACTATATGAGAGAGTATGACGAAGATCCGGAGACCATTGAGGACATTTCCAAGGAAGGGTTCGGCGGCGTTCTCTGCATCGAGACCGGAGGTCCGACTCCGGGTCTGGGCTGCGCCGGGAGAGGTATCATCGCCACGTTCCAGCTTCTCGAAGACCTGGAGCTTTTTGAGAAACGGCAGCCGGACGTGGTGCTTTATGATGTGCTGGGCGACGTGGTCTGCGGCGGTTTTGCTGCGCCGATCCGGGAAGGCTACGCCAGCAAAGTACTGATCGTCACTTCCGGTGAGAAAATGGCCCTCTACGCCGCCAACAACATCAACACCGCCGTCAAAAACTTTGAGGACAGAAGTTACGCCAAAGTGTACGGCATCGTGCTCAACCACCGCAACGTGGAAAACGAAAAAGAAAAGGTGCAGGCCTTCGCGGACGAGGCGGGGCTGCCGATCGTCGGAGAGATCGCCCGCAGCCCGGAGATCACCTACTACGAAGACCGCGGCAAGACCGTGGTGGAAGGCGACCCGGACTGCGAAGTCAGCCGGTCGTTTCTGACACTGGCGGAGGAATTGCTGGCGGCGGAAGAGGAGTGAGACGAAAAGGGATGATGCACAGACGATGACGCAGGACCACAGATGGGTTCTCCCGACTCGACCCTCACTCAGACTGCCCGGAAAAAATTATCTGTTGGGGAATCATGACAGTCCTCGTTCACAGCTCGCGGTCGAAGGCCATCTGTGGTCAAAACGTCATCTGTGTTGTGTCAAATATCCTACTCCGTTTTCGCCTCTCAAAGACCAATAAAATGGCAAGCTTCCGGTTATGGCGGCATACACGATAAGAAGCATATAATCTGAAGAATTTTGTTATGGTTGGTCAGTTTCTGGAGCTTGCAGAAGAAAACAATAGTATCGATACATTTATAAATATAGAGAAAGAAAAAGAGGGAGGAAGTGAAGAATGAACAATATAACAGTGGAAACAGACCATAAAACACCGAATACGCAGAATCCGGCGGAGTATTGCGTATCCTGTTCCAAAGGAAATGCTACTTCTCGCCGGGCGTTCTGCCTGACCGCCGGGGAACTGGTGCAGGCGGGAAAGGACGCGCTGGCGGATGAGATGATCATCAACCGGAATCTCATCTACAGTTCCCCGGCGACGCTGGCGTTTAACTCCCCGGGAGCGCAGGGCTTCGGGGTAAAAAGAGCCGGTCTTGCCATCCCGGGTTCGGTGATGCTTCTGGTGGCGCCGGGGTGCTGCGGAAGAAATACGACGATCTTAAGTGAGCTGGGCGGTTACAGCGACCGCTTCTTTTACCTGATGATGGACGAGACAGACATTGTAACCGGAAGACATTTGAAGAAAATCCCGCAGGCCGTGCAGGAGATTTACGACTTCCGGGAGGAAAAACCGACGGTGGTGATGATCTGTATCACCTGTGTGGACGCGCTTCTCGGCACCGACATGGAACGTGTCTGCAAAAAGGCGCAGGAAGCCGTGGGGATTCCGGTGCTGCCGTGCTACATGTACGCCTTGACAAGAGAGGGAAGGAAGCCGCCGATGGTCCATGTGCGCCAGTCCATTTACTCCCTTCTCGCGCCGCGAAAGAAAAAGAGTACTTCCGTGAATCTGCTGGGACATTTCGCGCCGCTCGTCGACGACTGCGAGCTTTACGATCTGCTCAGACAGGCAGGCGTAAAAAAGATCCGGGAGATTTCCCGCTGCGAATCTTACGAGGAGTACCTGTCCATGGCGGAAGCCAACTTCAACCTGGTGCTGGACCCGGAAGCCAGATACGCGGCGGAAGATATCAGGAAGCGCCTGAATATCCCGTGGATCGAACTGACAAGACTTTACCAGACAGACAAGATCGCCCGGCAGTACGAACTCTTCGCCGCGGCCATCGGAGTGAAAATGGATGACAGCGCGTACCGCGCGCAGGCGGAAGCGGCTGTGGCGGACTTTAAAGCAAAGTATCCGGGACTGACCTTCTCCATCGGCGAGGGCTGCAACGGCAACGCCTTTGAATTGGCGCTGGCGCTGCTGCGGTACGGATTCTCTGTATCGGAAATCTTTGCAAGCATCGGAGAAAATGATTTCCTCTATCTGGAAAAAATCGCGAAGTTAAGCCCGGATACCCGCGTCTACTCCAACCTGGAACCGACGATGATCTACTACGACTGCGCCAAAGTGCCGACGGACATCACCATCGGCAAAGACGCCGCCTACTACCACCCGGAGGCAGCGCATCTGGAATGGAGCGACGACATCCAGCCATTTGGGTACGCAGGCGTGCGGCATTTCTTTGCGGCATGTGAGGAGACGTTGGAGAATGGGGATTTGTCGAGATGCAACTGTGGTTTTGAGAGAATCTGAGGATGTGGAAACAGACGAGATTTGCGACGCTGTATATACCATAGAAAAACGCAGGCAGGAAGCTCTTCTCCTCCACCTCGGCAGGCTGATTGTGGGAACAGCATGATAATATTCTCATGACGCCTGCACTCCCAGTCGTCGCCGACCTTTCCCGCTGTGTTTTTCTACCTGGATAGTATGCCGCAAATCTCTGTCTGACTGCATCACTAAGATTATGGCAAAATGCCGTTCCATCTCGAGCGCATTTACAGTATTGTGGCTGGCTCTCCGGGGATACCGGGGTTCTCTGTTTGCCACATTGTACAGGATTTTTGTAAAGGTGGAACAGAGGTTTTTCAATATCCAGATGCCATTCGGAGTGCATACAGTTTCCGACCGCGAGCTGT
>DSLMC04103__coassemble_2568_pt1 | contig 6969 bp, 4 predicted proteins | sample DSLMC04103__metabat2_low_PE_013 | metagenome-assembled genome bin DSLMC04103 | reverse complement strand
CTATCATACAGGTTTGCTCCAGCTTTGTACAGGTACGGGCTATCTACCGTTTACTATCATTATTCCAGGATAAGGAGGAATGAGTATGAATATTAATAAATTTACGCAGAAGTCGATTGAAGCGGTCAATCAGTGTGAGAAGCTTGCTTATCAGTATGGCAATCCGGAGATTGACCAGGAGCATTTTCTGTATAGTCTGCTGACCATTGCGGACAGTCTGATTCTCAAGCTTGTGGAGAAGATGGATGTCAATAAGGATGCATTTCTGGCGCAGACGCAGCAGTTGATCGAGAAGAAGCCGAAGGTGTCCGGCGGACAGGTTTATATCAGTAAGAGTTTAAATGAGGTGCTGGTCAGTGCGGAGGACGAGTCCAGGGCCATGGGTGACGAGTACGTTTCCGTGGAGCATTTGTTCCTGTCACTGCTCAAACATCCGAATAAAGAGATTAAGAAGCTATTTCAGGCTTACGGCATCACGAGAGAGCGTTTCCTTCAGGCATTGTCCACTGTGCGGGGTAATCAGAAGGTAGTCAGTGATAATCCGGAAGCGACCTATGAGACGCTGGAGAAGTACGGTTATGATCTGGTGGAGAGGGCGAGACAGCAGAAGCTCGACCCGGTCATCGGCCGTGACGGTGAGATAAGAAATGTAGTGCGGATTCTTTCCAGAAAGACGAAGAATAACCCGGTATTGATCGGTGAGCCTGGTGTCGGTAAGACCGCCGTTGTAGAGGGGCTGGCACAGAGGATCGTCAAGGGCGATGTGCCGGAGTCTCTGAAAGATAAAAAAGTATTTGCTCTGGATATGGGTTCTCTTGTGGCCGGAGCGAAATACCGTGGCGAGTTTGAGGAACGTCTGAAAGCGGTGCTGGAAGAGATTAAGGCCAGCGAGGGGCAGATCATTCTGTTTATTGATGAGTTGCATACAATTGTCGGCGCCGGTAAGACGGAGGGCGCTATGGATGCCGGCAATTTGCTCAAGCCAATGCTGGCAAGGGGCGAGCTGCATTGTATCGGCGCCACGACCCTCAATGAGTATCGTCAGTACATTGAAAAGGATGCCGCTCTGGAGCGTCGTTTCCAGCCGGTTATGGTGGATGAGCCAACGGTGGAAGATACCATTTCCATCTTAAGAGGTCTGAAAGACCGTTATGAGGTATATCATGGTGTGAAGATCACGGACTCCGCTCTGGTGAGCGCCGCCGTACTTTCCAACCGGTACATTTCCGACCGTTTCCTGCCGGATAAGGCCATCGACCTGGTGGACGAGGCCTGCGCGATGATTAAGACAGAGCTGGATTCTCTGCCGACGGAGCTGGACGAAGTGCAGCGGAAGATCATGCAGCTGGAGATTGAGGAGGCTGCTCTTAAGAAAGAGACGGATCGTCTCAGTCAGGAGCGTCTGGCAGATCTGCAGAAAGAACTGGCGGAGCTGCGGGAGAATTTCCAGATCCAGAAGGCGACCTGGGATCAGGAGAAGTCTGCGGTAGAGCGTGTTTCCAGGATTAAGGAAGAGATCGAAGCGTTGAATAACGAGATTCAGATTGCACAGCGCAATTATGATCTGAATAAAGCTGCCGAGCTGCAGTATGGCAAGCTGCCGGAGCTGCAGAAACAGTTGGCGGAGGAAGAAGAGAAGGCGAAGGATAAAGAGGGCGCTTCCCTTGTGCACGAGAGTGTGACCGAGGAGGAGATTGCGAAGATTATCAGCCGCTGGACGGGCATTCCGGTTGCCAAACTGACAGAGAGTGAGAGAAATAAGACACTGAACCTGGACAAAGAACTGCACAAAAGGGTTGTCGGACAGGATGAAGGTGTAGAGAAAGTAACCGAAGCCATCATCCGTTCCAAAGCGGGCATCAAAGACCCGACGAAGCCGATCGGCTCCTTCATGTTCCTTGGCCCGACCGGCGTCGGTAAGACAGAGCTTGCCAAAGCGCTGGCGGAGAGCCTCTTTGACAACGAGCAGAATATGGTTCGTATCGATATGAGTGAATACATGGAGAAATATTCCGTCTCCCGTCTGATCGGAGCGCCTCCTGGATATGTAGGATATGAGGAAGGCGGACAGCTCACCGAGGCCGTGCGGAGAAAACCGTACTCCGTTGTCCTCTTCGATGAGATTGAGAAAGCGCACCCGGACGTATTTAACGTACTTCTTCAGGTGCTTGACGACGGGCGGATCACCGATTCCCAGGGAAGAACCGTGGACTTTAAGAATACGATTTTGATCATGACCTCCAACATCGGTTCTCAGTACCTGCTGGACGGCATCAATGAAGACGGAAGCATCCGTCCGGAAGCAGAAAACATGGTTATGAACGACCTGCGCGCACACTTCCGTCCGGAATTCCTGAACCGTCTCGATGAGATCATCATGTTCAAACCGCTGACGAAGGATAATATCGGAGGCATCATCGAACTGATGCTTGCCGACGTCAACAAACGTCTGGTCGACCGGGATCTTAAGATTGAGCTGACCGAAGCCGCAAAAGATTTTGTCATTGAACATGGCTATGAGCCGTCCTACGGCGCACGTCCGCTGAAACGTTTCCTGACGAAACATGTGGATACGCTGGCTGCCAGACTGATCCTCGAAGGAAATGTAAAGGAAGGCGACGTGATCCTCATCGACGAGCAGGACGGTAAACTGACCGCGTCGGTGAAAGAGCAGTAAAGCCGGCAAATGAACGATAAAAATGAACGGTAAAAGGAAGCCTGTATAAAGTAATGGCACAGAGTCAGGTTCAGAAAAACAGGTGAGTTCCGATTTTAAAAATTCAGAAACAGGAAGAGAAAGAACGAACTTTCAGAGAGGGGACGTTCTTTCTCTTTTTTTGTGGGGAAATATTGACGCTTGATATGATGCCCCCTATAATAAATGCATACTTGATCAATCAGAGTGATTTGGCAGAGAAGGCGGTGATGCTGTGGCGAGGACGGTTGGGATTGGAATACAGGATTTTGCGAAACTGAAAAGTGAAGATCTTTTTCTCGTGGATAAAACTATGTTTATCAAAGAGTGGTGGGAGAAACGGGATGAAGTGACGCTCATTGCCCGCCCGAGGCGATTTGGAAAGACATTGAATCTGAGCATGCTGGAATATTTCTTTTCTGTGAAGTACGCCGGATCCGGATTATTTCAGGGAATGAAAATCTGGGAGGAAGAGAAGTATCGGGAGCTGCAGGGAACATACCCTGTGATATCGCTGAGTTTTTCCAGTGTGAAGGAGGATAATTTTTCAGAGGCAAAGGAGAAAATTTGTCGGCTGATTCAATTAACCTATCAGAAATTTGATTTTCTTTTAGAGGAAGATTTTCTGAAAGAATATGAAAAGGAAGCGTTTTTGAATGTTTCGGCGGATATGAAAGCTTACGAGGCGTCTTTATCCCTTCGTTTGTTGTCCGGATATCTTTACCGGTATTATGGGAAAAAGGTGTTGATTCTTCTGGATGAATATGACACCCCGATGCAGGAAGCGTACAGTGGCGGATACTGGAAAGAACTGGTGAGTTTTTTTCGGAGCTTTTTTAATGCCACATTTAAGGATAATCCATACCTGGACAGAGCGGTCATGACCGGGATCACCAGAGTGAGTAAGGAGTCGATTTTTTCGGATTTGAATAATTTAAAAGTGGTCACGACGACGTCTGATTTGTATGCGGATGCTTTTGGATTTACAGAAGAGGAAGTAGATGCGGCGTTAAAAGAGTATGGATTGTTTGAGCGAAGAGGAGAAGTAAGGCGCTGGTATGATGGTTTCAAGTTTGGCGACCGGTCTGATATATATAATCCCTGGTCGATCATCAATTATCTGGACAATAAGGGAAAGGCAGAACCTTACTGGGTGAATACGAGCAGTAATACGTTGATCGGTGTTTTGATTCAGCAGGGGACAGGAAATGTCAAGGAAGGGATTGAGACATTGTTAAAAGGAGGAACGGTTCAGACAGAGCTTGAGGAACAGATCGTGTACTATCAGTTGGATCTGGATGAGAGTGCTATCTGGAGCCTGATGGTCGCCAGTGGTTATCTGAAGGTCAGGGACACGGAGATACGGGGAGATTCCATTCGGAGCTGGGAGAAGATATACACGTTGGAGACGACCAATTTTGAGGTAGAGGTCATGCTCCGGCAGATGGTCAGATACTGGTTTGCGTCCAATATGGCCAATTATAATGAATTTATCCGGGCGCTGCTCCTTGATGATGTGGATGCCATGAATGTGTATATGAACCGGGTATCGTTGGCGACGTTCAGCTTCTTTGACAGCGGGAATCATTCCGACGATAGAAGTGAGCCGGAACGATTTTATCATGGGTTCGTCCTGGGGCTGATGATCGATCTGGAAGACAGATATATCCTGACATCCAACCGGGAGAGCGGATTCGGGCGATATGATATTATGCTGGAACCAAGGAACAGCAAAGATCCGGCGATCATCATTGAGTTCAAAGTACAGGGAAGACGTGAAAGTGATTTGACAGAGACCGTGAAAAATGCGTTGAGACAGATTGAAGAAAAGCAATATGAAGTTTCTCTTGTTGCAAAAGGGATTCCGTCGGAGCGGATTCGGAAATACGGATTTGCTTTTCAGGGGAAACGGGTGATGATCGAGAGTGCAGATACGGTCAGAGAATTGTGACGGATGGATTATAATGAATATGAATAAAAGTGACAGGAATGGAAATCAAAAAAATAAGATAAAGGTTATCATCTCCCCGGCCAAGAAGATGAAGGAGACGGACGTTCTTCCCCCGGAAAGCCTGCCTGTTTTCCTGCCGAGGACAGAACATTTGCTCTCTTATATGAAGAAAATGTCTCTGCCGCAGCTACAGGCTGTCTGGAAATGTAACGATAAGATCGCGCAGGAAAATTTCGAGCGGATTGCCGACATGGATCTGCGGGAGCGGCTGTCCCCGGCGATTCTGACCTATGAAGGTATCCAGTACAAATATATGGCTCCGGCGGTGTTTGACGAGGAAGCTTACGCGTATCTGCAGGAGCATCTGTACATTTTGTCGGGATTTTACGGGGCGGTGAAACCGTTTGACGGTGTGACGCCTTACCGGTTGGAGATGCAGGCGCGGTTTCGGCAGCCGGAGTTGGATTCTCTGTACGATTACTGGGGAGAAAGCATTGCCGACGAAGTATTGCGGGATTGCGGTCTTCTCGTTAATCTGGCGTCGAAGGAGTACAGCCGGGCGGTGCTTCGGTATCTCCCAAAAGAAATCCCCTGTGTCACCTGCGTTTTCGGCGAACTCATTGACGGCAAGGTGAAGGAAAAGGGAACCTACGCCAAGATGGCGAGGGGAGAGATGGTTCGTTTTATGGCGGAGCAGAAGGTGGAGACGGCGGAAGGACTTAAGGCATTTGAAGGGTTGGGATACCGTTTTGCGGAAAAATATTCCAGCGAGGAGACTTTCGTTTTCCTGAAAGAAGTGTCGACACGCTGACAAAAGCCCGATTTTGCCGTTAATTTTTTACGTGCAAAGGGAACCTTAGAAAACAAATGTGTTTTACAGAACAATGGATATGAAAACGAATGGCATTTTGCAAAGGAACAGATATAATAAGAAACGTATCTCAGAATATAGTACGATGAAAAATCAGACAGGTGATATGGATGGTTTATACGAAAGGCAGGACAACAATATGGCAAATATAAATAATGTATCCGATAAAAAGGAATTAAATTGGGCGGTTCTCGGAACCGGCGTGATTGCCAATCAGATGGCGTCCGCTCTCCATGACATGGACCGGCAGCTTTACGGCGTGGCGAACCGCACCTATGAAAAAGCCGTTACATTTGCGGAAAAATACGGAGTGAAAAAGGTGTTTCCGACCTATGAATCGGTGTTTGACGATCCGGAGGTGGATGTGGTCTACATTACGACCCCGCACAATACCCATTATCCGTACATGAAGGCGGCGCTGGAACACGGGAAGCATCTGTTCGTGGAGAAATCCATCACTTTAAACAGCCGTGAGTTGTCTGAGATGCGCGCGCTGGCAGAAGAAAAAGGACTGGTGCTGGCGGAGGCCATGACCATCTGGCATATGCCTTTATATAAGAAACTCTGGGAGATCGTGGACAGCGGACGGCTGGGCAAGGTGCAGATTATTACCATGAACTTTGGCAGTTTCAAAGAGTACGATATGAATAACCGCTTCTTTAACATGCATCTGGCGGGCGGCGCCATGCTGGACATCGGCGTATACGCCCTGAGCATCGTCCGCAGCTTTATGGACAGTTGCCCGGACAAAATCGTAAGCCAGATGAAACCGTCCCCGACCGGCTCCGACGAGCAGGCGACCATGCTCCTCATGAACAAAGAAGGACAGATGGCAACTGTCGCCCTCTCCATGCATTCCAAGCAGCCAAAACGCGCCATGATCAGCTGTGAAAAAGCCTACATCGAGATCATGGAATATCCCCGCGCGGACCGGGCGGTCATCGTGGATGCCGAGACCGGCGAGCGGGAAGAGATCACTGCAGGCAGCACAGCAAATGCGCTCCAGTACGAGATGCTTGACATGGAAGCTGCTATTCTGGAAGGAAAAACTGATGTGATGCGGCTCTCTGATTCCTGCGATGTGATGGATATGATGACCGTGCTCCGGAAAGAGTGGGGGATGAAGTATCCGGGGGAAGAGTGGTAAATGGGGATTTGTCGCGGTGATAAGAAATATAACTTGTAACACAGACGATGACGCTGGAACACAGACAGGTTCTCCTGCTCGGCCCTCACTCGGACGGAACGACAGAATCAGCTCTGCGGGGAATATAACCGTCCTCGCTCACAGCTCGCAGTCGAAGTCTGTCTGTGTCCGGAACGTCATCTGTGCTGTGTAAAATTATCTGTTTCTTATCCCCTCGACAAAACAATTATCTATGTCTATAGCCTGCTGCTTTGCCAATATACACAGGATTCTTGTAAAGATGAAACAGAGTTTCCCAATATCCA
>DSLMC04103__coassemble_1701_pt1 | contig 9800 bp, 11 predicted proteins | sample DSLMC04103__metabat2_low_PE_013 | metagenome-assembled genome bin DSLMC04103 | reverse complement strand
ACAAAAATCCTGTGTATATTGGCAAAACAGCAGGCTATAGACATAGATAGTTGTTTTGTCGGGGGGATAAGAAACAGATAATTTTATACAGCACAGATGACGTTCCGGACACAGACAGACTTCGACTGCGAGCTGTGAGCGAGGACGGTCATATTCCCTGCATAGCTGAGCCTGTCGTTCCGTCTGAGTGAGGGCCGAGCAGGAGAACCTGTCTGTGTTACAGCGTCATCGTCTGTGTTACAAGTTATATTTCTTATCACCGCGACAAATCCCTATACTAAACAGTCGGCTTGACAGGTACCGGTCGGGCACGCCTGGCAGACATATCAAAATAACAGTTGACAAACGGCCTTTTATTGCTTAGAATAAGTTACATCCGAGTTATCCGGCAGGGATAACAGTAGTAAATATCGCAAATACGATGACGGAAACAAGTAGCTTTCGCAGTAGTATCCAGAGAGCGGCCGGCTGGTGAAAGGCCAATAGGACTGCGGATGGCGAATACATTCCCGAGTAGCGCACCGAACGGAAGGCGGACTTCCCTGTAGGCTGCGACGGGGTGGCGGGCGTTATTCCCGCTGAGACTGTGAACGCGCAGACTCATGAGGCTGGCAGCGCAGGCTGTCGGTGAAGTAAGGTGGTACCGCGAGAGATCTCGCCCTTATCTGTTTTGGCAGATAGGGGCTTTTTTTATTTTACAGAAAATAAAAGCCCTTCGGGCTGGATGTGCACTCGTGCGAAGCGGAAATTTGTCGCAAATGCGACTGTGCCCGGCGTGGGAGTTCCGCAAAACAAAACTTTTTTACTATCATTACCAATCAGGAGGAAAGAAAAGATGACCTTATACGATGAATTAGTGGCAAGAGGACTCATTGCCCAGGTGACAAATGAAGAAGAGATCAAGAAGCTGATCAACGAAGGCAAGGCGACGTTCTACATCGGCTTTGACCCGACGGCGGACAGCCTGCATGTGGGACATTTTATGGCGCTGTGCCTGATGAAACGTCTGCAGATGGCCGGTAATAAGCCGATCGCTCTGCTGGGCGGCGGAACCGGTATGATCGGCGACCCGTCCGGACGTACGGATATGCGTCAGATGCTGACGAAGGAGACCATCGATCATAATATCGAGTGTTTCAAAAAGCAGATGAGCCGTTTTATTGACTTTTCTGACGGCAAGGCGCTGATGGTCAACAATGCGGACTGGCTTCTGGACTTAAATTATGTGGATCTGCTCCGCGAGGTGGGCGCATGCTTCTCTGTCAACAACATGCTCCGTGCGGAGTGTTACAAGCAGCGTATGGAGAAGGGACTGTCCTTCCTGGAGTTTAACTACATGATCATGCAGAGCTACGACTTCTACGCATTATACCAGAAATACGGCTGTAACATGCAGTTTGGCGGCAACGACCAGTGGAGCAACATGCTGGGCGGTACGGAGCTGATTCGTCGTAAGCTGGGCAAAGACGCGTACGCCATGACCATCACGCTGCTGTTGAATTCCGAGGGCAAGAAGATGGGTAAGACCCAGTCCGGCGCCGTATGGCTGGACCCGAATAAGACGTCTCCGTTTGACTTCTACCAGTACTGGAGAAATGTCGCTGACGCCGACGTTATGAAATGTATCCGTATGCTGACCTTCCTGCCGTTGGAAGAGATTGACGCCATGGCAGACTGGGAAGGCAGCCAGTTAAATAAGGCCAAAGAGATTCTCGCTTATGAACTGACCAAGTTGGTACACGGCGAGGAAGAAGCTAAGAAAGCCCAGAGCGCCGCAAAAGCATTGTTCGTACAGGCCGGCGTTTCCGCAGATATGCCGGAATGTGAGCTGATTGCCGATGACTTCACTGACGGAACCATGGATATCCTCGGTCTTCTGGTGAAAGCCGGTCTGGCAGCGACCCGCTCCGAGGCAAGAAGAAATGTAACGCAGGGCGGCGTCACTGTGGACGGCGAGAAGATCACAGACATCAAGACATCCTATAGCTTGGACGATTTCAAGGGAGACGGCAAGGTTGTAAAACGAGGCAAGAAGAAATTTATCAAAGTCGTTGCAAAATAATTGACGATCACCGGCCGGTCACTGACCGGGAAAACGAACCACACCCCCGCCATATTGACGGGGGTGTATTTATATAAGGACTGTGTTTCTGCCGGGAGTGCATGTGTACCGGAACATCCCCGTGCTATCTGTGTTTAGCTTTGCAAATGAGCTGAGTCATGGTTCCCATAGGACAGTAAACACACCAGCTGCGGGGTTTGAACAGTACCATGGTCACAAGCCCCAGTACGGTGGATGTGAGCATCACACTGTAAAAACCGAAGGCAAACTGGGCGACTCCTTCATGGAACAGAGTTCCGTGATAAGCCCAATGCCATGGCAGTCTGAAGGTCCACAGGAGTGTGACTGCCTGTTTTAGATCCTGCGCGCCGGAAAATACCAGATAGGTATTCCAGAGCATCAGGAAGAACATGGCAAAGAAAAATGTGAGAAAACCATACCGGAACCATTTGCTTTTCATCCATTTAGGGATATCCTTTTTCCGGGAAAGACCAAAACGGCCGCCCAGAAGACCGAACAGCTGGCCTCTGCCGCAATAGCGATTGCAGTATCCCTTCGTACCTTTGATCACTGAGATGAGCAGAGGGATGAAAAAGCAGAGCAGCCCCAGCCATGCAAACAGAATATTAAAGAACCCGAGGATCAGATAGGCCAGGGACGCAACCCATAGATAATCATACCATTTATACTTCATTCTTTCTCCTTTCCTGATACATTTCCTGCGTCAATATATGGTAGATTTGAAAGATCAATTTCCAATCTCCACCTCCCGGATCTCAATGACGCTGGCCGGACATTCTCTGGCACATTTGCCGCAGCCGACACATTTCTTTCTGTCCACTTGCGCAGCGATCCCATGATCGATATGAATCGCCCCCATGGGACAAACCTTTACACAGCATCCGCAGGCCACGCAGTCTGTCGTTTCCACGATCGCTGTTCGTCTTTTTTTCGTTGTCATATATTTCCTCCCGAATTTGATGCTCTCATTATAACAGCAGAGCGCCTTTCTTTCTGTGATAACGTCACATTTCATAAGAAGAAATGGATAAAAAGCGGCATCAGAAGAAGCGGGGCGGTTCCTTCGGCTTTCCACCCGCATATGATAAAGTAAAACGATAAAAGGAAACTGTTATGATCGCGTTTATTTCCATATCGGATGCACTCCGATTATGTTATGATAAAAAAGGAATTCTCATTGATGTCCGACCGGAGGAAGAATACCGGGCAGGGCATCTGCCCATGGCGGAAAATGTCCCGCTGGAACGGATCCAGAAGGGGGAATATCCTCCGGAAGAGAAACCGGAAAAAGGATCGACAGAGAAACCGGATACGGAGACAGGCAGACAGCCAGAAGAACGTTTGAAAAGACAGCAGGAGGAAAATCTGCCGCTCTTCCTGTATTGTGATACCGGCGTCAGCAGTATGTTGGCGGCGAGAAAACTGGGGGAAGCCGGCAGGAAGGCGTACAGTGTTGCCGGGGGATTACAGTCGTACCGGGGGTATCTGGAGAAGGAAGAAGATAAGCTCTGGACGATGGTATTTGTGGAATAGGAAGAAAAGAGGAGTGTCACCTGCCCGGATACGGGCCGTCCGGCAGTCTTGGGAGTTGACACATTCCGGCGGAATCAGTAAAATACTTCTATATTATAGTTTACAATGCATTTACAGCAAACAGATGGAGGAAACATGGAAGGCAGATATGAGTTTGTAGCGCCATGTCATTTTGGACTGGAAGCGGTGAGCAAAAGAGAAATCAGTGATCTTGGATATGAGATCGTCCGGGTGGAAGACGGCAAGGTGACTTTTACCGGGGATGCGGAGGCTCTGGTAAGAGCCAATATTTTTTTGAGGACAACCCAGAGGATTCTGTGGAAGGTGGCGGAGTTTCGTGCCGTGACTTTTGAGGAATTGTTTCAGGGGATAAAAAATGTACCGTGGGAGGAGTATCTTCCGAAGGACGCCCGCTTCTGGGTGACAAAGGCCACTTCCGTAAAAAGTACGCTTTTCAGCACCTCGGATATCCAGTCCATCGCCAAGAAGGCCATGGTGGAGCGCATGAAGGAGCATTATCATATCAGCTGGTTTGCGGAGACCGGGCAGGACTATCCGGTACGTATTTCCATTTACAAGGATGTGGTGACGGTGGCGCTCGACACATCCGGGGAGAGCCTTCACAAAAGGGGCTACCGGAAGATGGTTAGCAAAGCTCCGATCGAAGAGACACTGGCAGCGGCGCTCATCAAGCTCACCCCTTGGAATAAAAACAGGATTCTTGTGGATCCTTTCTGCGGCAGCGGTACATTTCCAATCGAGGCGGCCATGATGGGCGCCAATATCGCGCCGGGGATGCGCCGTACCTTTCAGGCACAGCAGTGGACGAACCTCATTTCTCCGTCCGTGTGGCAGAGGGGATTTGAGGAGGCGCAGGATCTGGTGGATGTCAATGTGGATATGGACATCCAGGGGTATGATATCGACCCGCTCATCGTGAAGGCGGCCAGAGAAAATGCCGGACGTGCCGGCGTCGCAGATCTCATCCATTTCCAGCAGCGGCCGGTCCACAAGCTGCGTCATCCGAAGAAATATGGCTTTGTCATCACCAATCCTCCCTACGGCGAGCGCATGGAAGACAAGGAAGATATGCCAATCCTCTACCGGGAGATCGGCGAGGCATTTTCTCATCTGGACGGCTGGTCAGAATATATCATTACCGCGTATGAGGACGCGGAGCGCTACATCGGCAAAAAGGCGGACAAGAACCGCAAGATCTACAACGGCATGATGAAAACGTATTTCTATCAATTTCTGGGACCGAAGCCGCCGCGGCGAAAACCGACAGACGCGAAGAGCGGTCAATAAGAGTGCTATAGTGGCATAGCTGTCTGAAATGATCCGGCTGACAATATTTTTAATCAGACGGGACATCTCTTACAGAGAAATATTGCAGAGATAAAAACGGGAAAGGTGTGAATATACAATGAAGAAGAAACTGATATTTGCGACGGGGAATGAAGGAAAAATGCGGGAGATCCGTCAGATTCTCGGCGATATGGATTACGAGATTCTTTCCATGAAAGAGGCGGGCGTCGATGTGGAGATCATTGAGGATGGAGAAACGTTTGAAGATAACGCCATCATAAAGGCAAAGACAGTGATGGAGGCAACCGGCTGTCTGACGTTAGCAGATGACTCCGGGCTGGAGATTGATTATCTTAATAAAGAACCGGGTGTGCTCTCCGCCCGCTACATGGGGGAGAACACATCTTACCGCATCAAAAACCAGATCCTCTTAGACCGTCTTCATGGCGTGCCTGCTGCAGTGCGGGGAGCACGGTTTGTCTGTGTGATCGCCGCCGCATTTCCGGACGGACGCATTGAGACACGGAGAGCGACCATCGAGGGACGGATCGCCGACGAGCCGGCCGGAGAGAACGGTTTTGGATATGACCCTATTTTCTATGTGCCGGAACTTGGAAAGACGACGGCAGAACTTTCCGAGGAAGAAAAAAATGCGATCAGTCACAGAGGAAAAGCCCTCAGAATGATAAAGGAGATTTTGTAAATGAGAATTTTAGTGATCAGTGATTCTCATGGACGCAATGATGATGTATCCGGCGTCATCCGGCAGGTGGGACCCATTGACACCCTCATCCATTGCGGCGATGTGGAACGTGGAGATGATTATATCCGTTCGCTGGTAGACTGTCCGGTGTACATGGTTGCGGGAAACAACGACTATAACTTGGACCTTCCGCCCAAGATCATAACAAAGATCGGAGATTATCGGGTGATGATCGTTCATGGTCACACCTATCATGTATACAGAGGCGTGGATTATCTGAAAAGAGCCGCCCGTGAAGAAAAGGTGGACGTCGTCATGTACGGGCATACTCATGTCCCGTATATTGACATTGGCAGCGACATTACCATATTGAATCCGGGAAGTCTGTCCTATCCGAGACAGGCTTCGCGCAAGCCGACCTTCCTCATCATGGAGATCGATGAAAACGGACAGGCACATTACGGCCACGGTTATTACAAATCAAAATTCAGCGAACTGACAATATAAAAATATGTTCTGTTTCTGTCAATGATGAGAAATAAACGACGGACAGAAAAGTTACAGGCAGGAAAATGAAAAGAGAAAAAGGAGATGAATATGAAAAAGGGAGATATTTTTGAAGGGAAGGTTCTGAAAACAGAATTCCCAAATAAAGGGATATTATATATAGAAGAAAAACGTGTGACGGTAAAAAATGCGCTGGAGGGCCAGACGATCCGTTTCTCCATCACAAAGAAGAGAAAAGACCGCGTGGAAGGACGTCTGCTTGAGGTACTCGAACCGTCGCCGCTGGAAACTGTGGGACGGGAGAACGCAGCCGGCAATCCGGCGGAAGCAGATTCAGACGGTCTGGCGGCTCAGACAGATGCGGTCGCAGCGAAAGCAGGCGTGGCAGCGGTGGGAAAGACTGCATCACAGAACCGCGTCTGTCAGCATTTCGGCGTCTGCGGCGGCTGCGCGTATCAGACGCTGCCTTATGAAGAGCAGCTGGCGCTGAAAAAGCGGCAGGTGGAAGATTTGATCAAAAAGGCAGGCTTTACATTTCTTGTGGAGGAGATCTACGCCAGCCCGCTGTCCCGCGGCTATCGCAACAAGATGGAGTACACCTTCGGAGATGAAGAAAAAGACGGCCCGCTGGCGTTGGGTATGCACCGGAAGAACAGCTTTTACGATATCGTATCCCTCAAGGATTGCCATATAGCAGACAGAGATTTCACAGCGATTCTGCAGGCAGTCCTTCACTATTTTACATCTATCGGCGCCTCCTACTACCACAAGATGCGAAAAGAAGGATTTCTCCGGCATCTGGTACTGCGCCGTTCCGTGAAGACGGGAGATATTCTGGTGAATCTGGTCACGACCACCCAGGCTGCGCTGGACGACGATGCTTTTGTCAATCTTCTCACATCGACAAAGATAGATGGAAAGATCGTGGGCATCCTTCACACGTTAAACGACAGCCCGGCGGATGTGGTGCAGAGCGATGAGACCCGCCTGCTCTACGGGCAGGATTACTTCTATGAATATCTCCTGAACCTGCGTTTTAAAATCTCACCATTCTCTTTCTTCCAGACCAACACCCTCGGTGCGGAAGTCCTCTACGAAAAGGTCGGAGAGTATGTGGGCGACACAAAGGACAAGCTGATCTATGACCTCTACACCGGAACCGGCACCATCGCCCAGATGATGGCGCCATACGCCAGAAAAGTCGTCGGCGTGGAGATCGTCGAGGAGGCCGTGGAAGCCGCCCGCCGGAATGCTCTGGATAACAACCTGACTAATTGTGAATTTATCGCCGGCGACGTCCTCAAGGTTGTGGATAACCTCACCGAAAAACCGGATATGATCATCCTCGACCCGCCCCGCGACGGCGTCAACCCGAAAGCCCTCCGCAAGATCATCCGCTTCGGCGTCGACGAGATGGTCTACGTTAGCTGCAAGCCGACCAGCCTCATGCGCGACCTCCTTATGCTCCAGGAAGCCGGTTACGAGGTGAAACGGTGTTGCCTGGTTGATATGTTCCCGATGACCACGGGGGTGGAGACTATGGTGTTGCTACGAAGAGCACATACCTAGAAATCCTTGAATTTACGCACTATGTGGAGTTTTTCAGTTTTCATCAGGTTAGTGAAAATCACAGAGAAAAGGTATTTGTGAGGAAAGTGACAGTGGTTGTTGCTTTAAACTACACTACGGGGAATACAAATAATCCTGAAAATGAAAGTAAATAATGAGCTATCAATTATTGGTAGATTATAGGGATACTTAAAATTAAGTGTCCCTATTTTTATATGGGACATTTCAGAATGAAATGTCTTTTTAATTAAATTTCAGGAGGTTATGAAAATGAACACAGCGTCAAGAGCAGAAAGCAACAAAAAACAGGAGATTCTTTTCAAAAACAAGGAACATAAAAATTTTTATAGTTCCTGCCTTTCAAAATGCCGGTATCAGGACGCCTATCATCAGGCATTGATCTATTGCCTTGGAATGTCAGAAGACACAAGGCGGAATATAAAGCGCGTTTATGATTTTAAAAGTGGGAATGTAAAGCCAAAGTGTTTGCAGGAAGGATGGCAAACAAGCGGAAGCCAGAAGATTGTGCGTATTGCATTTAATTTATATTGTGATGGAACGCCAAGCACCTATGACTATGAAGATGTCGATGAACAGATCAGAGAGACAAGATTATATTCTGTCAGCGATTTATTCTGCACGGAGGATGCGCCATATTTCTGGCAAGCGATTAAAATCCGATATCTGGAATATTGTCACAATGATAATGAGGGGGACGGTATTTGATGTTGAAAATAAGATTACAGGGGACAACAAAGGATATCCGGTGGTTTAAGATGATTTTGGAAAAACATTCGGGTATTCGAGTCTTACAGATATCAGATATATTTTCAAATAAAGGAACAAATCGTTATTTTAGAACATATGCAGAAGTGGAAAGAGTAGAAAGGCAGGAATAAATATGTGTAGAATTATCGCAGTTGCGAACCAAAAAGGTGGCGTTGCCAAAACCACTTCAACTGTTAATCTTGGCATTGGTCTTGTGAAAGAAGGGAAAAAAGTATTATTGATTGACGCCGATCCCCAGGGAAGTTTGACGGCCAGTCTGGGATATATGGAACCAGATGAGTTAAAAACTACTCTGGCAACGATTATGATGGCAATCATCAACGAGGAGGAAATTCAGCCAACAGATGGTATCTTACATCATAAGGAAGGTGTGGATCTTCTTCCAGGAAATATTGAATTATCTGCTTTGGAAGTTATTATGGGAAATGTGATGAGCCGGGAACTTATTATGAAAGAATATGTGGAGCAGGTAAGAAAAAGATATGATTATATATTAATTGATTGTATGCCAAGTCTGGGGATGATTACAATTAATGCTTTGGTATCAGCCGATTTTGTATTAATTCCGGTTCAAGCTGCTTATCTCCCGGTCAAGGGCCTTCAGCAACTGATAAAAACGATTTCAATGGTAAAGAGACGGTTAAATCGAAAGCTTCAGATTCAAGGAATTCTTTTAACTATGGTAGATTTTCGGACAAATTATGCCAGAGATATTGCAACTAGGGTTCATGAAACTTATGGGTCAGAGATAGAAATATTTCAAACAGCGATTCCATTTTCAGTAAAAGCGGCAGAAGCCAGTGCAGAGGGAGTCAGTATTTTAACATATTGTCCGGGAAATAAAGTAGGTATTGCATACAAAAATCTTACCCAGGAGGTTTTAGCCAATGAAAACTAGAAGTGGAGAGAAAATCAAATTAGCAAGCATTGAAGAATTGCTAGGTGTAGTTAATGAAGAATCGGCTATGGATATTGAGATTGGGAAGATTCACAGCTTTAGGTCACATCCATTCAAAGTGTTAGATGATGAAAAAATGCAGGAACTGGTAGAGAGTGTGAAAAAACATGGGATCCTTACACCAGTTTTGTTACGTCCAAGCGGTGTTGATGAGTATGAAATGATTTCCGGTCATCGAAGAATGCATGCTGCTCAGTTGGCAGGGCTCATAACAGTTCCTGCCATTATAAGAGAGATGGATGATGATGATGCCATAGTGATTATGGTAGATTCTAATATTCAAAGAGAAGAGTTGCTACCGAGTGAAAAAGCGTTTGCGTTTAAGATGAAAATGGATGCAATGCGTAGAC
>DSLMC04103__coassemble_1273_pt1 | contig 12356 bp, 9 predicted proteins | sample DSLMC04103__metabat2_low_PE_013 | metagenome-assembled genome bin DSLMC04103 | reverse complement strand
ATAGGCATTGCTGATATTCTCAACTATAATATCTGTAACATCCTGCATTTTATTCTTGTCATTCCAAAGCGTATCAAAAAGCTGCATATATTGCAGTGCAAACGGAGCTTCCATACCCTGAACCATATTATAGCTGTTATTTCCTCGTTCACGGCCGATGTCTACTGTTGTAAACCCATTGATTGGCGCATAGGCAAACTGTCCTGAGTCTGATGCTACCGTCATAAATCCTCCCATGTTTTCCCCAGTGGTATTAGATTTGAATTTTGCCTTAGCTCTAATCCAGTTCGCACACTCCTTTGCAATGGCACGCTGCTTCAATTCATTTCGCAACTTAATTTCAAACTCTGTTCCATACAGACTATTTTCACGATGAAGCCTCGGAATATAAAACTCACGCTTTTGCTTCTCTGCTTTTTCCTTAATGAATGTAGGAGAAGTAAAAATAAAACGAAATTCATCAACCTGATCAAGTTGCATCTTCAGCTCCTGATAAGCATAGATCGAGAAGCAGAAGGCAGCGACAGAAACTTTAGCATTCTTTTTAATTGTCTTTTGTAAATTATCACGAACAATTTCCGTAATATTATCAAAAATTTTCATCAGCAATACCTTACTTTCATTTCAACTCTAACTCAAATAGTATATATAGCTTTACAATTTTAAACAATAAAACAATTTTATCAGATCATATATATAATCACAATAAGTATTCCTGTAAATATAAAAATACTCCTTAGATTTTTGAAATTATTTTTGTTTATATTTAGTAAGCATTTCTCTGATGACTTAAAATCAAAACTATAGTTTTTACAAACTCTGTCCAAACTTTCCAATCACTTCATCGCTGTCTCTTCCTGATATTACCTTTCCGGTAACATTTTCAATGGCATCTAACAGTTTTTTCGCTCTATACACAATATGCTTATCAAAATTGTCTTCCCTGCAACTTTCCACATCAAGCCAATGGGACTCTAAATATTCGTTTAAAACCTCAGAATTCACCTGCCCCTTTGCTTCTATTTTTGTTAAATACTGACTCGGAGCAACTCCTCCAATCTCACGATTTGTAGAATAGGTGATTGGCGTTTTGTTGACAATCGAATTCCATTTTTCTTTTGGATATCGTTGTTTTTCACAATAACTTTTCGGAAAAACATGATGGATATCTGGATTTTCTGACTTATAAACTGTAAAATCCATCTCTCTTCCGCTGATAAAATCTTTACAATGATTTTTCAAAACCAGTGCCATGATTCCTTTATAAGCTGCTGACAATCTCGACTGCAATGTTAATAATCTTACTGGGTTAAAATAGGATTCCTGGACAGTTCTTGGCACTTTTTTATCATCAGATACCCAATCCATCACTCCAACGACATCATTGACATACCGGGTCTCATTTGCTCCACCGTACAATTCGCCAAAAACACCGCACCAATACCATTGTTTGATTTTGTTTTTGACATTCGTAGCTTTAATCTTGTTTCCATCGGCTAACAAAGTACAAAGAACGGCTAGCGGAATCAATTGTGTAGAATACGGAAGATCTTTTTTCCCAAAAATACGTTCTTCCTGCAGCATTTTTTCTGCTTCGATAAAACCTTTCGTCAAATCATCAGCATAACTCTGATAATCCATCAGAGATAAATTCAATACATCTTTCTTTTTGCAGCTCACAGTTTTATCGTTCTTATAAGATGCCAGAAGTGTACAAGCAGTCAGAAAATCTGTGGCTGAAATAACAGAAAGCAAATCCCCGGTAAAATATAAAGCCTGTCTCTCATCCCAATCTTTTCTCAGTTCAAAATCATCCATAGCAAAAACAGCTGTGACAAGTTCAAACACTGTAAGTGATACTCCACCTGTATTTACGTTTTCAAACACCTGACATACAGCTTCTTTCGGAGTATCCTTCCCAAGGGCAATAACCGGCATTTTATATTGCATTGTCTTTATAATGATTTTTGTATTAAAGTCTGTGAACTCCTGTATTACTTCTCTGTCATAATTCCAATATGCATAATACTGGTTCTGCCAGTTCTGTACTTCTGTAAAATTCAAAATAATATTTAAAGGAAATTTTCTCTGTTCAAATTCTTTTTCTCTGTCAGACAAATCCAATTCAATTTTTCTTCCAAAATCTGAGGTTATAATTTTATTTTTCGGTACAGAAAAGATGGCATCTACCCTGTCACAGGAAGAATCTAATGCTTTTTTTATATCAATATAATAATACCGATATATTTCTCCACCTTTATCTGTTCGGGTATGTACAGGTGCAGGATTATAAAGTGCCGAATATATAGAAGTCAGTCGCTGCTGTCCATCTAATATAAGATCAGAAGGCGCGACAGCTGTCTCTGGTGCACCCTCAATCGTCCGATATTTAAACCGCACATTTTCGTTTCCATATTCCAAAAACATAGCTGCTCCTATCGGATAATTATTGGTAATACTGGCAATAAGCGCCTGTATTCTGCCATCTTCCCAAACCCATCCTCTCTGGAAATCTGGTAATTGTGTTTTTCCTTCGTAAATATCCATCATAAGTTCCGTTATCAACTTATCGTTTGTCTGCATATAAAAATCCCCCACTGCTACTAAAATATTTTTAATGTTCCGGTAAGTCCTTACAGTAAATATAAAAACATGTCTTGTATCCATAAAAATGAATGAATTTATACCTGTTTTTTATAATAAATTATATCAAACAAATCCGTTCTTTACAATTTATAATTCTTCTAAACCATTTGCAGACTTTCTCCCAACAACGGATAAATACATTTTTTCCCTCATGTATTTCCCCCTCACCCTCCATACTCTCTCATCCTCTCCACAATCGCCTTATCCCCTGCCAGCTTTTTATAGGACAGCGGCGGCGCTGCCGCGCAGATGGCCGTGACAAGGGCGATCGCGCCGAGTAACGGGAGTACTGGTATCCGGAACGGGATTTCCATGTAGTTCATGGACTGAAAGCAGAGGTAGGTGACGGCGGAGCCGGCGGTCAGGGTGAGCAGGACGGAGAAGGACGCGTAGAGGATTCCTTCCCGGATTAAGAGCCGGTTTATCTGTTTCCCGGACATTCCGATGCTTTCCATGATGGCGAAGGTGAGTTTTCGGTTCTGGATACCGCTTGCGATGGTGTTCGCATAGTTTAATACGCCGACCAGCAGAAGGAGGAGGGCGATGGTCGTGCCGATTTCCATCATGCTGCCCTGGGATGCCTGTATGGTTTTCATGTTTTCGTAGTGTGACTCGACGTAGAGGTCGTTGCTGTACGGGCTTTGTTCCAGGAGGGACGTGATGTTTTGTTCGAGGGTTTCGTCGTATTCTTTGTCGTAGTGTATGCTGACGCTCAGTGTGGTCGGCCGGGTGGTCAGGCGCTTTAGATAGTTCTGGCTGACGATCAGCGTGGCGCCGATGTTAGTCCCGCTGTAATAGGTTTCGTAGGTCACTGCGCCGACCGTGATCTCATGGGGTTGGCCTTGATAGAGGAAATGCACCGGCTGACCAAGGTATTCTTCTGGTATTTCGGAGCCGTCATATTTTACGATGGCGATTTTTCCGTCCAGGAAGTCTTGTCTGTCGACAGGAGCTAAGAGCGATTGATTGATGTAATCGAATTCTTCTTCGTCGATGGCTTTCAGCATGCCGTAATAGTTTTCCGGATTGGCTTTGTAATCCGCTGTCATTTCGTCGGCGGAAAGATAAGGAGTTCTTTCTATATAATTGGTGATCCACATGGCGGAAAAACCCCCTGGTTCATACGGGAAAGTGACAGGGACTCCTTCTACGACATGAAAGTCTTTCACGCCGTCCATGTTTTCTATTTCACTAAGAAATGTATTGCCTATAGCCGGCTGGAGGGAATGGATGTCCTCTGTCACCTGTGTGTGGTTTCGGACGATGAGGTCTGCGTCCCAGTAATTTGGCAGTACTGTTCTCTCGCCCTGACTACTGATGATCGTGGTCAGGCAGTAGAAGACGGACAGGCTTGTGGCCAGTGACAGCAGAACCACGATGGTTTTCTTTTTGTCTTTTTTTAATTGCTCCAGCGCCATTCTCCAGAAAAACGCTCCTTTTTTCTTTTTGTATCCTGCTCTTTTGGGTGCGGATTCTCTGTATTTGGTGGCTTCCACCGGTGTGACGCCGGTGGCGATCCGGATCGGTTTTCGCATTCCGATGAGGATGGAGAGTCCGGTCACGAGGATCGTGATGAGGAAGATCGCCGGGTTGCACTGCATTTCTATATTGCCGGAGGCGATTCCCAGAACGTTTAAAATGTACGGGACGAATTGGATGCAAAAAAGTGCGCCTGACAGGATTCCGATTGCCACTCCCCCTGTTGCGATAAACAACATTTGTCTTACGATGAAGGAGACAAGCTGTTTCTTAGTCATGCCCAAGGACTGGAGCAGACCGTAGTAGCGGATTTTTCCTGAGACGGACAGGTACAGGATGTTGTAGATCAGCAGGTATGCGCTCAGGCAGATGATGAAGGCAAGGCCGATGATTCCGAGCAATAATTTGAAGGAATTTTCAATATAACCTGTCGGTGCGAAGATTTGCCGTTCTGTCAGGTCCATGGATTGTTCGATGGTCTGCATGGTGGATGGCAGAACATAGTTGTGGTCCAGTTTTATGCCGAGGATTCCGTCGGTTTTCAGGTTATAGCCTGTCTCGTCATAAAAAGCTTTTGATACGAAAGCGGCGGAGGTATCTCCGTAACCGTCCCAGATGCCGCTGATGGTAAACTCGTCCGTGTGAACGCCCGTGTTATTTTCGTATGTTACGGTCAGGCTGTCTCCGACAGCGAGGGTTTCTTTTCCGAATGTCTTCAATATATCTTTTGTGACCATCAGTTCGTTTTTATGCTGCGGATAACGGCCGTCCGTTTTCGTTCTTGCCGGCGCCATCAGGTCATCCCAGAACACTGCGTCACACCATAACAGCCCGACTTCCACGGTATCATCAAACTCCGTGCTTTTGATAAATCCGGCGTAGGATTCCACGCCCACGTTCTGTATGTCCTTGTTTTGCCGCAGTGTGTCAAGCTGCTGCGAGGTGAAACCGTTCATGGTGGCAATGTCGTATTTTGCCCCGTTTAACCGCGTGTTCTGCAGACGGCTTGCGTCCAGATAGGACAGGCCGGTAGTCAGCACGCCAAAGAGCATGAACGCGGACAGGATGATCGTAAAGAATAAGACACCATACTGCTTTTTATTGGTTTTCACGCTGTTTTTGGCCAATTTGCGGATCATCGCCTGATTATTATTTGCCAACATGAGAATCCCTCCCTTCTGCTATCGTGCCGTCCGGTTCGTTGACGTTTCTCCCGCCTACGGTTGTCCCGCTGCCTGGGACTTCGCCGTCCGGTTTTCCGCCCACCATTTTTCCGTCCGCGATCCGGACGATCCGGTCGGCCATCTGCGCGATGTCGTTGTCGTGGGTGATGACGATCACCGTCTGCTGGTATTGCCGGCTCAACACTTTAAGAAGGCCGATCACATCGTGGCTGGCGGCGGTGTCCAGGTTCCCGGTCGGCTCGTCCGCAAGGATAATCGCCGGCCTTGTCGCCAGCGCCCGGATGATCGCCACGCGCTGTTGCTCTCCGCCGGACAGCATGGACGGGAGCATTTCCTGTTTGTCCTCGATGTGTAATGTTCTAAGCAGCTCCCGGATGTAGTCCTTGTCTACCGGCGCGCCGTCCAGTTCCAGTGGAAATGTAATGTTATCGTACACGTTCAGGTCTGGGATCAGGTTGTACTGCTGGAAGATAAAACCCACCTTTCTTCTCCGGAAAAGGGCGAGCTGCTCCGCATTTAAGGACGCAAGGTCGATCCCATCGACGATCACGCTGCCGCTGGTGGGCGTGTCCAGGCCGCCGATCATATGCAAAAGCGTGCTTTTGCCGCTGCCGGATTTCCCGATGATGGAGACGAACTCCCGCTCGGTGACTTCAAAGTCCACGCCGTCCAGTGCTTTTACGGTCTGTGTTCCGGTTTCATAATATTTTTTTAATTTTTGCGTTCTGACAATCACTCGTTTCATCGTCAGCACCTCCCAAGCTTTTTTATTTGCTTCTATCATACAGCCTGAAAATCACAAACCGGTCACAAAAAGAAAAAATCACAAAACTGTGATTTTTTCTAATGAATGACAATACCGCAGATGGCAATGCAGGCAAGTCATTATGAAAATGTGAGCAGGATAACCAGGTATATATGCATCCTGAAAATTCGGGCAAATGACACATAAGACTCCTGAAAATGGCTCCCTATCCATTTGGCAGGTAGATCATAAAGGTACTTCCCTGTCCCGGTTCGGACTGCAGTTCGATATACCCGTTTTGCAGGGTGATGATCTCTCTTGCCAGGTACAGCCCGATACCGATTCCTTCCTTATTATGTACTTCCGGCTCCCGGTAGAATCGGGTGAAGACTGCCGCCTGCCGTTCCGGTGCGATGCCTTTCCCGGTGTCCGCAATACTGATCTTTGTAAAGATCTCCTGACTGCAAACGAGAATATGAATCTTTCCTCCTGCTTCCGTGTATTTGACGGCGTTGTCGAGAATATTAAAAATGGCTTCCGCCGTCCATTTTTTATCGTGAATGAGTTCCAGATGTTCGTCGTACTGCACGTCGATCGCTATGTTTTTCTTTTCCGCTTTGGCGACCACGTCGCTGATCGCCATGGCGAGGGTGTCGGCGACCGGCGTCTTTTGTTTTTGTATTTTGATGGTCCCGGTTTCCAGCCTTGACATTTTCACCATGCTCTGCAAAAGGAAATCCAGCTTATCCACCTGACCGTTCATCTTTTGCAGATATTCCTGCTTTCTGGCGGCGTCCGTCTCCTCTTCTATCATTTCCAGATAGAGCTTGATGTTCGCGATGGGCGTCTTCGTCTGATGGGAGATATCAGACACCAGTTCTTTCAGCGTATTCTTTTCTTCCAGAATCTCCTGGTTTTTGTTAGCATACAAACGGGAAAGCCTCGCCAGCCGCCCGTACATTTTCCCCCACAGATCGTCCTTCTCTCCGGGGACCTCTTCCAGTTCCTCGTTTTTTAGCATACGGCTGATGGCCGCTTCCAGCTTCTTGGTATATTCATAAATGTCCTTCTTTACCTGTACATATTTCCAGCCGGCAAAGGATGCGGCGGCCGCCAGAGCCAGACACAGAATCCCCGTCATTTCCATAGATACCCCATCCCATATACGTTTGAAATATAAGAATGATCCTCCGTCTCGATTTTTTTGCGGAGCCGGTTGATGTTCACCGCCAGCGTGTGCTTGTCCGTAAGCTGTACGCCCTCGTCCCACAGGGAATCAAGGAGAACCGAATAGGTCAGTAACTTTCCTTTATTTTCCAATAATTTCTTTAAAATGCGGTATTCTGTCGGCGTGAGCAGACATTCCTCCGCGCCCTGCCGCACCGTGCCAAGCTCAAAGTCTACTTTTAAGAAGCCGTCGTCGTACACGTTGGCTCCCTGCGGCTTCCTCGATAAGATCACGTAGATTTTCTTTAATAAAACTTTTATGGAAAAGGGCTTTGTCACGTAGTCGTCCGCCCCCATCTCGTAGCCAAAAAGGACGTCCTCCTCCAGATCCCTGGCGGAGACAAAGAGAACCGGCGTCTGCTTTTTGTTTTTCAGCCAGCTGCAAAACTGAAACCCGTCCCCATCCGGCAGATTCACATCGAGAATCGCCAGATGCAGCGTCCGCTGCTTTGATAACTCTTTTGCCTCTTCACAGGAATACGCCGACAGGACATGATACCCCTCTTTCTCCAACGCGTATGTCATGGTCTGATTCAGTTCTCTGTCATCTTCTAAAACAAGAATCGTGGACATAGATTTCTTCCTCCGGAAAAATGTATTTTATGGTCGCATCATACGGCCGGCACAATGCTTTCGATCTCACCGCCTGACCAGACACCGTTTCTTATAAAAGGCAATCCCAAAACAGAGCACCTCATCATAGCTGTCGAGAAAGTCTTTGACATACCCTTTTCGCTCAATCTGGCAAAGCGCTTCCGCGCAGCTGCTTTCCAGATGTTCCAGTTGCCGGATACATTTTGCCTCAAAGATGGCCGCCCGGCTGCCACGCAGATCAAGAACAACCACATCGCTGCGTCCTTCTCCATGCTCCCTGTTCGACTCCACCTGATATCCGGCGCCCGCAAAAATCCCGGCAAGAAACGCATGGTAGAAATCTTCTCCGTAATCATGATAACTGATCGTTGTCCGCAGCAAGGTGTTCATTTCCTTCGTAAGCCTTCCCACATCGCCGCTCCATACCGCTTCAAACAACTTTCTCCGGTCCCAGACCCGCGCGCTGTCCGCAAACCAGGTCTGCACGGTAGTCTCAAAAATCTCCTGAATCTCCGCATTTGGAATCTTAAGCGCCATCATCCCTTCCGGCACAGATGTCCGAAGTTCCCCGCTTCGCACCCGGGTCAGATACCCGGTCAGATAAAGAAGGCTCCACAGATTCTCCTCTGAGGAATGCAAATAATCATAGGTCAGATTCTCCTCCACCCGCTGCACAATGTACCCGCCGGCCATCAATGTCTCCAGCTTGCCGGTAATATTGCTGCCCGCGTAATCAATAAAAGAGCGGATGATCGCATTGTCGCTGGTATTCTTCCAGTAACTCATCGGTTTCGCCTCAGCATTTTTCTCCAGGTCGCGAAGATAATTCATCACATCCCACGGACAGTACACATCAAAATCACCGAAATGATACCCGTCATACCATGCCCGGATCTCCGCTTTCCGTTCCGTTTGTCCCGCTTCTTCCAGAAGCCGGTCCACATCCTTTTGCGTAAAACCAAAGTATTCATCGAGGCAGGAATCCGAAATCGTATCCGAGACAAAATTATTGGTTCCCGTAAAAATACTTTCTTTCGCCACCTTCAGGCACCCGGTCAGCACAGCAAACTTCAGTGACGGATTATCTTTGAGCGTCGTACTCATTAACGCCTTCATGACTTCCAGCATCTGCTCATAATACCCGTAACTGCTCGCCTTGGAAAGCGGCACATCATACTCATCCATCAAAAAGATGACTGGCTTCCCATAATGCGCCCGCATCGCCGTGATAAGAAGAACAAGGCTTCTCTTTATCTCCGTCACCGACGCCCTTCCCTCCACAATCTGCCGCATCTCCTGCCTGTCATAGACATTGACCGCCTCACTGTCCAGCAAATACAGATGTTCCTTATACAGATCCCGGATCGTTGCCGCAAGCATCCCGTAAGCACTCTCAAAAGACAGCCCGTCCACATCTTTCAGGGATAAAAACACTGTCGGATACTGATTCATCCATCTGCCGCACAACTCCGTATCCTTCTCCACCGACAGCCCCTCAAACAGCGCCGCACTCTCTCTTCGCACATCGAAAAAACTTGCCAGCATACTCATGCCCAGCGTCTTTCCAAACCGGCGCGGCCGGGTGATCAGAGTCACAGCCGCAGGCTCCGTCCGTATAATCTCTGCGATCATGCCGCTCTTGTCAATATAATAATATCCATTTTTACGAATCTGTTCAAAGTCAGAGACTCCGACAGGGATGCGAAGATTGCTCATTACAGCTAAATCACTGTATCCTTTTTTAGCAATAAAAATCAGCTCCTTTTTTGACATGATTATAACATAATTATATCTGAAACTCTAGCCTTCACAAAATCGAAGCATTATCTTGATAATGATATTCTCCCAAAAGCATGAGGAAAAGGAAGAAATGTAGATTCAAGGTAAATTTTTACATAAATTCAGAGCATCCCGATTAACGAGATGCCCTGGGGGAAATTTTTCAATTATTTATTTTTACGAGCAATGCAGATTTCAAGATATTCGGATAAGGAATCACACAATAACTTTTTTTGGTCAAATTGAATGGCAAACACATGACCTGCTTTATCTACGGCAGTTATCACACCGTCTATTCCCTGGTTTTCCAGAACAAAGCATTCTGTGGGAAATGCTTCATTTAAAGATTGTTCTTGTCTCGTGGCTTCCACAACATTGAGATACCCCTCAACATTTAAGCCTGTCCACTCCGTCCCATAAAAACTGATAGCTCCAAACTCTCTGACATAATCCACAAACTCTTCAGGAAATTCCATTTTCAAAGCACTCTGTGCCTCTTGAATCTGTTCTTCCGTACATCCCTTCACATGATATAAAGGATGAATTTCTTTTATTTTTTCAACAATATTGCTCATCTGCCATCTCCTCCTTCTATACCCTCGCGGTCCAATGCTCGCTTCTTTCTCTTGCAAATGCACCTCTGTCAATTTCTGACTCCTTATTTTTCTGATGCAGTATCACATCATTTCCTTTTCCCCGATGTTCTTCCTGCGTCAGTTCCGCAAGAGGACTGTCATTTTTCTGCCCGATGTGATGTAATTCTATCGCTTTTCCATTTTTATCCAGAGGCGGAAGACCTTGTTCCGCACGTTCCTTATTCGTTCTTCCCATCACATCTTTCTGATCCCAATTGATATCTGAACGGACCAAACACGGCTTTCCATTGATAATCTCTTCTCTCAAACCAGCTTTTCTGTATATTTCATACTCCTCTATAGTCTTAATATTGTTTACAATCTCCGAAGACCAGCCTGTTACTTCTTTTATTTTTATTCTGTCTTCCGGGGTCAAAATATGTTCTTTTTCATTCACCTCACTCTTATCAACTTGATATTCACCTTCAACAGCTTTTTTAGTTAATGTATCTTCGCCTGGTAATTTCTCTTGGGTATGACTTTCTCCTGATTCATCAGGCCAGCCTTCTCTTTTCTCAATGCTGCTTTTTTCTAATATCTCAATTTTTTTCTCACCATCATGAAATGGGATTTCTTTCATTTTTTCAAAAGGCATCTTTATATTATTTCACTCCCCCATATAAAAAAATGTCATTTACTAATTCTTCATCATCACTCTCTATATTCTGTCCGGCAAACAAGTAAGCAGCTTTTCTGATTTCTGATGCGCATTCTCTTGTTACAGATAACTTTTCCATTATGGTATTATCCACCATTGCCTGAAAACTTTCTATATTTCCCCAATTTTTATATTTATCCCACAAGCTATGTGCCTTAATAAGACAATATAAAGCATTAAATTTTTCATTTTTTGAAAAAGAATCTTGACCATCCAAAGCTTTAAAGAATATTTTTTTTACATCTCGTCCTACATCCTGCTTTTCAATCCAGTTCTTCAGATAATCCACATCTTCTTCTGTCAGTTCCATATGTTTTTGCTTTCCATGCAGCATATTCTGTATCAGCTTTTCCTGTGGAGTATCCTCTTTTTCCTGAGAGAGATGGTACTCAAACTTTTCATATTCATTTTTATCAAAATATTTGACTTTACACAACACTGCTTCCAGCCAGTCATTTTGATAAATGGCCGCTACTCCTCTTTCCAGCTTTGCCAGTTCTTCAATCTGATCATCATTCAGAGACGCAGCTTTACCAACAAGAATCCTGTCGGATTCATCTGGTAGCCTCAAAATAATTTTAGTATTTGTATTCCGTATCACAGACATGTCCATCAACGCCGGGGATTGATCGGCAATGATAAAACCTTCCCCGTATGTACGCATTTCTGCAATGGCATTCCCAATCATCTCCACAGATTTTCCCTGAAGATTTGCACTCTCCTGTGACGTTTCCGTGCTGGTTCTTTTTAAAAGATGATGTGCCTCTTCCAGAACGGTTATATGCTTCAGTGATTCATCCAAATCCCCCTGATTCATACGATACTCCTGCAATTTCATAACAAGAATACCCATCATTAATGATTTTGTCTCTGAGGAGCCCACCCTGCTCAAATCTATGATCACATTTTCATCAAATAATTTTTCTGATGAAATTTCCTTTTCGGAACAGAAGATCAGTCCATTAATCCCGTTCGTCAGCGAATGTAATCTGGTCTGCAGCGCTCCGGTATAATCCCCTTTTGTGTCATCCGAATACTTCGATGATGTCAGCACAATTTCCAGTTCTCTCTCCACATCAAAAAAAGTAGGAAATCTATTTGCTGCACACTCAGAGGTTGTCAGACTCCAGCCCACACTGATATATGCTTTCTCCACAGCATCTTTTAACACGGCAGGCATCGCCGCATACATTGGCCAGCAGGCATTGAAAATCTCTACCAGACGATCTATATGCTCTAACACATGAATATCATCCGGGAAAGAAAATGGATTGATTTGTAATAAAGGTGTTTTTTTCGCATTGGTTCCATATACATTAACATCCGAACATCCACCAAATATTTCTTTATATTCTCCTTTTGCCGGCTCAATCACCATAAAACTGATTTTCTTTTTCATCTTTTTATTC
>DSLMC04103__coassemble_1217_pt1 | contig 12785 bp, 10 predicted proteins | sample DSLMC04103__metabat2_low_PE_013 | metagenome-assembled genome bin DSLMC04103 | reverse complement strand
TTTTCTATGGTATATACAGCGTCGCAAATCTCGTCTGTTTCCACATCCTCAGATTTTCTCAAAACCACAGTTGCATCTCAACAAATCCCTAATTCTGCATCCGCATCTTCTCCTCCCGGATCATCGGCCATCGTGCCAGCCCGGTTCCGTCCAGATTCTCCTGCCGGAGCTTCACTGCCGTGATCTGATGGTTGCCATAAGTCGTATAGTAATAGATCCCTTTTGCGGCGCTGCAGCAGGAGGTGTAGATAGTTATCTCGCAGTCTCCTTCTGTGGTGCGGCTGCATCCTCTGGTTTGCTGTACGTTTTCAAGGATATGGAAGAACTGGTTTACATTTTCTTCTTCGGTTTCGCCCTGTACTGCATGAATTTTTGTGAAAGCCGCCCGCACAAACCGGGACTGGGAGGAGAGATCGCCCGGAAGGCCCAGCGCTCCCAGCCCCAGACAGTAGGGATGAAGCGGAAGCTCTGTACCAAAGTGATTCTCCGGATCTTCCGGAGACAGATGCATATAGTTGTTCAGTTGGAACAGCTGGAAGGGAAAGGGCGGATTGTTCGTAAGCACACCCACCGGGTTGTCATAGATTCTCAGTCCTTCTGCCTCCGCCTCCACGGTGATCGCTTTTCTGTGGTCTGCAATGATCCAGTGAAGCTCTGCGGCCGGCAGATTTTCTGCAAAAGCATCCCGGGTTATATTCAGGCGGCGCAGGCATTTTGCCGCTGCCTCCACGGAATCGCACTGGCCAAGAATCCATGGGATCAACTCAAACTGTGCCACGTTTTCTTTTCCGTGAACCGGATCGCCGTATACCGCATTTCCCGGAAAGTTCAGCCCCGCCATACCAAGCCCTTTCTCGTTGACTGCGTCATAATAAAGAGGATATTCCTCACAGACAAGAGCCGTGCCGATCATGGCAAAATGTGTTTCTCTCTCTTTCACATGCCTGAAATGAAAGGGATAGTTGCGTGGGGTAATGACAACCTCCTCTCCAAAAGACCGGGTATAATCCAGTGTCCGTCCAAAATAATGTTCCTTTGCATTCCATGTAATTGCTGTGCACATGTTTCAAACCTCCGTTCTGATCTGCCTGGCATCGTATTTCTGCGCCATCTGTAGATGATTCGCAAAACTCCCGACATTATTCCCCATATAATAAAAAAGGTACCTGCACATAAAATATACAGATACCTTTCTTTCTATCCATCGCAAACCGCTTATGGCACATCCTGCGGGATTATAATTGATATACCATACGGCCGTTCCATTTGCCTGTAATCAAATGATCCTGCCTTTACTGTATTTTTTATTCGTTGATTTCCAGATAAGCGTTCAGGAATACCCGCATTACGTCTTCTACGGTCGCTTTCCTCGGATTCTCCGGCATACCGGTGTCCTTCATCGCGTTTTCAGACAACGTCTTTACGTATTCCGGCTTAAACGCAGTCTCGGAAAGCTTCGGAATCCGGATGGCTTTTTCCAGTTCTTCAATATAAAGGATCGCCGCGTAAGCTGCCTGCGTTGCCGTCAGCCCGCCGATGTCAAAACCGAACGCCTGTGCTACATCCGCATAACGCTCCGGACAGGATGGCAGATTATACTTCATGACATATGGAAGCAGAATCGCGTTGGATACTCCGTGCGGCGTATCATAAAAGCCTCCCAGCTGATGCGCCATGGCATGCACCATGCCAAGACCGGCGTTGGAAAATGCCAGGCCGCCCATATACTGCGCCCAGCACATGTTCGTGCGGGCTTCCATATCCGTGCCATCCTTCACCGCTCTTTCCAGATATCTGCCGATGAGCCGAATGGCTTCCAGGGCGATACCGTCGGTAAACGGGCAGCGGGAATTGGCTACATACGCTTCGATGGCATGGGTCAGCGCGTCCATACCGGTGGCAGCCGTCAGTGCCGGAGGCATTCCCACCATCATAGTCGGATCGTTGATGGCAAGATATGCCAGGGAGTTGCTGTCCACCATGAGCATCTTGCTCTTGTTCACCTCATCGGTTACCACAAAGGCTCTGGTCACTTCTGATCCGGTTCCCGCTGTCGTATTGACCGCAATCAGAGGCTGCCCCTTTTTCTCAGACAGTTCCAGACCGTTATAATCCTCAATCTTTCCACCGTTGGTGGCAAGAATGCTGACTGCCTTTGCCACGTCAATCGGAGAACCCCCTCCGATTCCGATGACATAATCACATTTTTCCCTGTCATAAGCCGCCTTTGCCTGATTGACAATGGATACGGTCGGATTCGGCTTCACATCCGAAAAAACAGCGTAAGCCCTTCCCGCTCTGTCCAGCACGTCCGTCACCATCTTCACCGTACCGATCTTTACCAGACCCTCGTCTGTCACTGTTAATGCTTTTGTCCCACCAAAATGATCCACATGCCTCGGTATCTCATTGATACAGCCTTCCCCGATGATCGTGTGTACCGGCTGATATAATTCCTTAAAATTCATGTTCATTCTCCTCCTGTATTCCGTCTGTGTCATTACCTGTCTCATTTTTTCTGTCATAAAACAAACAGAACGTTTCCTCATGTTAATAATATAACACACTAACAAAATCACAGGAAATGGAATAATCACCTTTTTTGTGTAATATATTACCGAAAAATCATGCGATACATACCCTTGCGCAACATCCGTCAGGAAAAAGGAACAAAATACCTGTATCCTGCGACTTCACATTTTCTCAGACTATGCTGTTCAGCTTGCTGACGGAAATGTAATGACTGAGCAGAGCCTCCGCGTCCGTGCCTTCCGGCGCTGTTTTTTTCTTTTTGTGAACAATATTTGCCATGTAAAGATTCTCGTCCATCTGTTCCAGATCAAAACGCTCGTGATAAAACTCCAACTTCGCCGGAATCCGGTCATAGAGGGTTCCCTTCACTTCTTCCGGCGCGCAGTTCGGGAAATTCACATTCCAGATCTGCGTTTCGCCGATCTTCTGTTTTAACAGGATCTCCGTCAGCTCTCCAAAATATTTCTCCACCACAGCGTAATCCGCCGTGTCATCCTGCGAGTAGGCGATGGCCGGCACGCCGTGCATCAGCGCTTCCATGGCGGCCCCCACCGTTCCCGAATACAGAATATCGTAACCGATATTGTAGCCTCTGTTGATACCGGAAAATACGATATCCGGTTTTTCCTTCATTATATTGCTTATGGCAACTTTCACACAGTCCGCCGGCGTCCCGTCAATGCTGTATGCCTCCACGCCTTCCACCGGGAAATCAACCCGGGCGATCTCCAAACCGGCGTCCACCGTGATCCGGTGGGACATTCCGCTGCACTGATGCTTCGGCGCCGCCACCGTCACCTCGCCAAACTGTCTGGCAAGTTCCGCCAGCTTCCGGATGCCCGGCGCCTCGATTCCGTCGTCATTTACTACCAAGATTCTCATATGTACACTCCTTTGATGCTTCTCATCTTCATATTTCTCATTATGTTTCGCTGCATATTACTTACTATAGTAAATGACGGCGGGCAATGCAAGAGATAGTTTGGTCAATCTCTGACATTTTATTTTGATTTTATTCAAATTTTACTTCCTTATGATATACCGCTTCTTCATCCAATACTTCCTTCAGGGTTCTGCCATCCTTCGTCCGCATGTCCGGATTCTCCCATTTCTCTCCTCTCAATCCCAGTTCATCCATCCATTTTATATAATCGACCAGATAAATGTCCACCTTGGAAACATTCCTGTCCTGAACAGGGACCGTATTGGCACTTCCATACGCACTTGGCATCAGACCGCCGTCCGCATCCAGAATAACCGGAAAATAATCCGCCGCCGAATTTCCTTTTTCATAGGTATCGTATATTGTCATTTCAAAACGGTCCTTCACAACTTTTTCAAGGCCGATGCCCTGTTCATTTATATCATTGATTTCGACGGTCTTTGTATCTCTTGTATTCTTTGTGACATTCAGAGTAAACTTCCACGGTCCCTTCTGGTTTGCCGTCGGCCGGCCGTTTTCTGAAAATATTTTTTTGATTTTTAACTGTAAGGTAAAGGTATCCGGAATCTCCACGGTTTTCATCGGCGTGTCGGAGTCAACGACCACCATACCTTCTCCAAATCCCATTTCCTCTGCTTTTTTCATGGCAGCCTCTTCATCCAAAAGACCTACGATATTCTTTTCGTTCAAATCAAATCGAAGAACGCCCACATAAGTATGTTCATCCAGCCGTTTTCCTTCAACGATTGGCATACTGTATTGTTTTTCCGGATTAAAACTATATGTTTCCACCGTTTCAATCTGCTGATATTTTTCTTTCAGTGGCATTGTTCCCTCTGTCTTCATCTCCATGCTGATATAAAGAGCCTGCTCATTGCAGTAGACCTCCGAGAGCGTAACGGTAATCCCGCCGGCCGTCTGCGAAAAGGCAGCATCTGTCGCCGCGCTGTCTCCTTCGCCCTGCTCTTCCTGCTTCGCTTCGCCTCGTTCTCCCTCCGAGGCTTGTTCCTGCTCCCTCAGCGACTGACTTACCCCGGTAAAATCTCCGCTGAAATCATTTTCATTTTGCAGCATCTCAAAAATGTGACCAATCACCGGAAATTTGGCAGCCACCGCCGGATTACTCGCAAAGAAAAAAATACCGAAAATAAAAACCGCCGCCACAGCCCCAAAGCCGGTGGCCATCCTTTTGAACTTTCTGCGCTTTTTTTGTGCATAAATTTTTTTCATATTTTCCTCTACTACCCGGTCCAGTTCCTCCGGCACGGGTATATCCTTAAACCTCATATCCATCCGTGATTCCTCCTTAAATGTAAACCTGCTTAAAAGGCGATTCGTTTCCGAAGTTCTTCTTTCGCCCTGTGCAGATACGCCTTGACGGATCCTTCCGGGATTCCCATGGCAAAGGCAATCTCGCGGATCGTCATTTCATCGAAATATTTCAATATAATGACAGTCCTGTATTTATCCGGAAGAAGGCTCACAGCATGATTCAAATCCATTTTCTCCTCCATGGATAATCCCGCTCCCGGATCCGCTGCCTCCATTCCTGTCAAAGCATCAAAATCTTCCATCTGCGGATATTTCCGATAACAGTCATGGGCAGCATTGATCAAAATCTTAGTCAGCCATGTCTTAAAATATTCCGGCTTTTTTACCTTATGTACAAACCGGAAACCTTTCAGAATCGTCTCACCCACAAGATCTAATGCCTGCTCCTGATTATTTACGAGCAAAAAGGCTGTTTTATAAAGATATTCCTTATAATATTCTATTAGCTGCCCATAAGCTTCTGCATTGCCGCGAATTGCTTTTCTGACCAGATGATTCATTTGTTCATTTGAACCTTCCAAGCCCAACACCTCTTTTCTCTCATATGAATCCATACGGGAATCCTGTCCCGCCTGAGAACCGTTTTGCGCAGGCGCGCCCTCTTAGCAAACGCGGTTCTGATGTCGAAGGAAACATTCCGGAATGTTCTTTCACTTATTAGACTGTTCTCGACTGGAAAAGGTTACATTTTTTTGAGATTCACTGAAATTTATTGAAGTTGGTGAAAACCACCAAATCGGCTTCGCTTTAAACCATCAAATCGACCTTGCTTATTGACGATTTTCATTGGATTGTAACACGTTTCCTCTCACCCCAGTTCGCTCACATCCACGATGTAGGCCTCCGTGCCATTAGTAAGCAGCAGTTTTTTCTCACTGACTGTCAGATACATTTCCACATCAAAATACAATTCTTTTGGTATATGTATTTTCATGAAAGTCTGCTGATCCAGATTCACAAGACAGTATGCTGATCCCGGCTGATCTCCGTCATCTTCATCGTAACCAAATAAAAAATAACTGCCTGTGCCACTTAATATACCTACACTCTTATCGACCCCATCTATAGTAAAGGATTCTCCGGTGACAATATTATCAAACCGCAGCGTATTACCTTCCGTCCTATAATCCCATTCCAGATCAAGGTCTGAGGCACCCGGATATTTCTCCAGAATCTCTCCGGTATGAAGATCGATCTTATAGGTCTGTGAATCCATCCAGAAAGAGCCGTCCGGCAATTTTGTTACAATGGGATCTCCATAGGCCAGCACTGTGTAGGTATCCAGGAACTTAATCTCATCTGTATGGAGATAACCGTCCAGACTGTCTATCCTTTTCTCCGTCCGGGCCGCAATGTCAAACACAGACCAATACCCGTCGGAGCGATGATTACACAGAATGATCTTTCCATCCGGTGACATGAGGAAGTTGCATATCATTTGATCATTGGATATTTTGGTCACTTCTTTTGTATCAAGATGAATCTCTGCCAGACATTCTTTCTTCACCCGGCCGTTTTTATTCACATGAGAAAGAGAAACGTATATAATATCCCCATTTCTATAAGGAAGTACTTCACAGTGTCCGGTTTCGTTGAATCCAAATATCTCATTTCCAATAACCGCATAGGAAAACGAATACGGTACACCCTCATATTCTCCTGAAAAAGATTTCACTTTCAGACGTTGCAGTCCATCTTTCCCAATAGCATATACGGCATCAATCACCTCTTCTTCATTCTCATCTTCGTGCACCTGGCAGATAAAGCTCTCCTTTTTTCCGTATATTCTCATACCCTTTTTCAGTATCAGCATCTGATTCTCATCTGCCGGGATATCTGTTTTTTTGTCTGCTTCTTCCGCCTCATCAGCCGACAAAGACGATACATCCACAATGTATCCTTCCGTATCGCTGACCAACAGCAGCTTCTTTTCTGTTCCGGCCAGATATATTTCCATCTGCCCAGACAATTCCTTCGGTACATCGATTCTCATAAATTTCCGGGCAGACAGACTAACAAGAAAATACGGCGCATTTTCTTCTTTATTGCCAAACAGAACATAATCACCTGCTTTTTTCAAAAAATGTGTCTCCGCATCCGTACCTTTAACAGAAAATGTATCTCCTGTTACAATATTTCTGAGAACCAGTGGTTCTCCCCGAATGCTTTCCCATTCCATACTGATGTCTCCGATACCTGTATAAGTGCCCGTCACCTCTCCGGTACACAAATCGACCCGGCATATTTGTTGCTGCGAGTATGTCACTCCATCTTTCACTTCATCGACATAATCCCCGTAGGTCAGTATCGTATTGTCATCTACAAACTCAATTTCATCAGTCCGGGATATACCATGAACCGCCGCAATCTTCTTTTCATCTTTTGTTTTCAGATCTAAAACCGAAGCGTAATTATCTGCCCGGTGCAGACATAGCATCTTCGTTCCGCCCGGCGATATCACACAGTCCGCATACATCTGATCGCCGGATAATTTCTCTATCTCCAGCGCATCCAGATTAATCTTCGCAATACATCCTTTATATTGATCTCCTGAATCATCTGAAAGCTGCACATAAACAGACCGACTGTCACCCATGTTCACATACCCAAACACTTCTTGTATTGCTCCTTCCAGATTAAATCCAAAGATCTCCTGATGCACAATTACATATTCAAAAGAAAATGGTTTTCCATCGTAGTCGCCGTCATAAGAATGGATAGTCAGTTCCTTAAGACCGTTTCCCTGCAGTCTGTACACACGGTCAAAAACAATCTGCTCTTTCTTATTATCATAATGTGTCTCAGCGACCACTGTTTCCCGATCTCCCCACACGATCATATCGTCCTTCAAAGAAATCCTGTTATTCTCATCTGCCGGGATATCCGGAAAGCTCTCTGTGGAAGTATCGGCATTCCCTGTTTCTGTGCCGCCAATGTTAAGCTCCGTCACCTCATGACCGGAAAAGATTTCCTGAATCCATTCCCGAAATGCATCGGACGCTACCGCAAGAGCGGAGATTCCCATTCCCAGCACAAAAATGCACAAAAGCACAGCCACTGCTTTCCGGACAAAGATTCTCCGGACAGCGGTTCTTTGCATGGTTATTTCCTGTGTAGATTCTCTCCGGAAAAACCACAATGCTATTTTTCGATTTTTTCTTTCTTTTTTCAACAGTTCCTCTGCCGTTTGCTCAATATAGCTGTCGTCACATCGATGAATAGCATCATATAAATCTCTTCCTGTCATATGTCATACCCCTCCTTCCGAAGATATTTTTTGAGCTGTTCCCGAATCCTCGACAATCGCATGGACGCCGTCTTTTTTGTGATACCGTTTCTCCGGGCAATCTCCTCCAACGGCAATACAAACCAATACCTTTCCAGAAAAATATTCCGGTTATTTTCTGAGAGACTGTCCAAAAAACAATTCACCACTTTTACCAGCTCTTCCTTCATCACTTCATCGTCAACGGCATTCCCATGTCCCGCGCAGTCATCCAGTTCCTCTAACGACTGTTCATACGCACATTTTCTTTTTAACGCATGCGTATATGTAAACTTCTTTAGTGAAAGATTCTTGACGATCCGGCACACATATGCTTTAAAAAGCTTTGGCCACTGCGGCGGCAATGAATTCCACAACGCAAGCCAACTGTCGTTGATAACCTCCTCACTGTCTCTCCTGTCATCCACAATCCCCATGGATATACTTCGGCACAATTTTCCATACTTACTGTCCGTCTCCTCAATCGCCCTCTCCGACCGTTCCCAGTACAAAGCGATAATATCCTTATCTTCCATCCTCTCACCTCCGTGTATTTTATACTCATTGGCCCCATTATAATAGAAACACATTTCAGATGTCCATCTATACTATAAGTACCAATCCAGGGGGAGATTCCACAAGAGAATTTGATTTATAAAGATGACAACAGATTTTCATATAACAGACGATGCCATTCGTTCTCATACAGTTCCTCCCGACTCGACCCTCACTCGGACTACTGACGTTTTCTGATCGGCAGGGAGAAACCGCTTTGCATTTTCTCCCTGCCTTCCACAAGTCTTAGATAGTCCTCCCTCACAGCTCGCGGTCGGAAACTGTATGCACTCCGACTGGCATCTGTATATTTGGAAACTCTGTTTTATCTTTACAAGAATCCTGTACAATGTGGCGAACAGAGAACCCCGGTATCCCCGGAGAGCCAGTCACAATACTGTAGATGCGCTCGAGATGGAACGGGCATTTTGTCATAATCCTAGTGATGAAAGCAGACAGAGATGACTGTAAATTTAGTATTAGCCAGTCCGTCTATGGACATAACTTGCTATTTTGCCAACATACACAGGATTCTTGTAAAAGTGGAACAGAGATTTTTCCATAGACAAATGACGCTTGGGCACATACGGCTTTTGACCGCGAGCTGTGAAGGAGGACGGCCGAAGCTATCTCACAGTGACGCCCCTGGCCAGTCCGACTGAGGGTCGAGACGGGCGAATCCGTATGTGCCTTACGTCATTGTCTGTTTAAGCAGATATCTGTTATCACCTTTACAAATCCCCATTTACAAAAAAAGGTTCCGTCGCAGTAACGGTCTAACGACCGTAACTGCTGACGGATTTTTTGTGCGCATTTTCAGCAGAATCTGTTTGCTTTGGCTACAATTACAGCGCTTGCGCTGCTGAAAAAGCGCACTGATCTAAGCCTTCTGTCTTAGACAAAAGACTGGTATGATGTGTATTTTGAAATTTTAAAAATTATGCTGTTTTTTTCAGTTCAAACAAGTGCTGTCCTGTTTTGTCATTTTGGATCTTATTATGAAGCTTGTTTATATTATGGGCGACCGCCAGGACCACACTCTGGGCAGTCACATTCTCCAGTCCCCGATAAGAGTACCGACGAAATCCCATGTCTGCTTTTATTTCCGCAAACGAGCCTTCTGCCTGGATACTCCGGTTCATCCTCAGCTGTGTCCCGTACTCACTCGTGATCCGTTCCAGATCTTCCCTTCTTTTTTCTTTCATCGTCTTGGAAACATAAAGCCTTTTTGCTCTTTCTTCCATTGGAGTCTTACAGTTATTCCCTTTGATACACTTTGTTTTATAGGGACAGCCTGCACACTCACTACATTCGTAGACGGATGTGGTCCGTTGATAACCCGTTGCTGTTTTTTCCTTTCGGTCATATCTCCACTCGATATTCCTGCCATTAAAACAGATATAATGATCCTGCTCCGGATCGTATGTCATATTTTCCATGCGTCCGATATCCTGTTGATACCTGCGCTTCTTTGCTTGTTCATAGTTATTCGGCTTGATATAAGCAATCTGGCCGTTTCCTTCGAGGAACAGATAGTTTTCTTCACTTTCGTAACCGGCATCTGCAACGATATCCCGATAATGGAACGACAGGTGTTCCTCCATATCTTTTATAAACGGGATCAGGGTCCTGGTATCTGTCGGCCTCTGCGTTATATCAAGCCATGTAATGTATCCGGAATCCACACCATGCTGGAGATTATAGGCTGGTTTCAGCTGTCCGTTCTGCATATGGTCTTCTTTCATCCTCATAAAAGTAGCATCCGGATCTGTTTTGGAATAACTGTTCCTGCCACCACATAGGTGGATCTTCTTCGTATATTCCTTCAGTTTTTCCATGTATCCTTCCAATGTTTCAATGGATCTTTGGATCTGGCTTTTTCTTTTTCCGATCCCATGGACAAACACGATCCCTTCTTCCTCTTTGATCTTATAGAGTTTTTTTCGGATCTTTTTCAGGGTCCTGAGACCGAACTTTTTTCCGTTGAAAATGAAACGGATCCCATACAGTATCTCGCATTCCTCCACAAAGACTGCAATCTTTTGGCAGAGCCTCTGCAGATGTTTTGTCACCGCTTTCTTCCATACAAATGTATACCGGTTTGCTGCAGATTCGATCTTTGTCCCGTCAATAAAGATATGGGCCCCGGATATTTCACCGAGGCTGTAGAGTATTTCCGTCACTTTGGCTAACACCTTTTTCGAACACCGGGATAAATGAAGGGAGAGGAACCTGGCAATGGTCGCATGGTCCGGTGCGGGTTTTTGTTCTAACAGATACATGAAATTGATATCCCTCCTGCAGGCGGTTTCAATATCCCTGCTGGAATAGATATGGTTCATGGCGGCATAGATCACGATCTTGAACATCTGACGCGGTGTCACCTGGTCTTTTTTGATCTTTCCGTAAGACCGGTACAGATCAGTCAGTTCCAGCTCCTCCACAAACGCACTTAACAGGCGGACCGGGTCATCGTCCGGGATCAGAACTTCCAGTTCAAAAGGAAGTTTTAATTGATAATTCATCGAAGATAGGCTATAATCTTTTTGTATAATTTTCGTTTTGTGCATAACATAATTATACACGCAGAGCCGTTCTTTGTAAAAAAGTTCGGCTTTTTTCTTTTGCTGTACCACAGTCGGCAGAAACAAAAACAGCTTTTGGCATCGGGCGTGGCGAATGGCAGGATTCATGGATCTGCAATGGGATCGGATCCCCGATCTTTATGAAAAAGCGTGGATTCCTATGGCATAAAGAGCAGATGCTTTGCAGGTTTTGCGTCACAAAACTTGAGAACGGATCCGCCACCGAGCGCGTTGTCTGAGCGTTAGCGAGTTTAGCGCGAATGGCGTTTCCATAAACGTTCGAAAGTTGAGTCGCAAAACGCAAGTCGTCTGCGATTATGCCATAGGTCCCACGCTTATTCAAAAAAATATGGCAGCGATTCCATGCAAAGCATGAATCCCTGCCATAGGGCATAAGCTGTTTTTGGTGCGACAGCCCCATAAAAATAAAAATATATTCCCTGACGCTATCTTACAAAAAAATCGGATTCGACCATGCGATTTTCCCATGGCGATCCACACACTCCACTCTGAGATAAGTTTCCTTGCCGCAAAGGGTAAACTCTGCATATGTCATATCGTCTTGTTCTGTTTTTGATAACACGGAGGCTCCGGCATTGACTGCATTTCCTGCCATGAAGTTCACTCTGCTTACCGGGCTGCATTGCACATAGGCAACGCCATTCCGGATGCCCCAGTCATATATCTCCGGCCCTGACGAGGAGTAATAATTTCCTCTCAGAATCGCCTCAATGATGGCTTCATGACTGAGTTCTTCTGCCTTCACCATGATGTATCCTCCCAGGCTGTCCGGGACTTCTCTGTTATGATTATCATCAGACGCTGTGGCAAAAATGCGGGTTCCATTGCGAAGCATCACATCCCACCGCAGTGAATCATATCCGGTAGCGCTCTCATTCACTGTGCCGTAGTTATATTTATACCAGTTTCCTTTCCCGCTGTACCCTTTTATCGTCAGACTCATCCAACCTTCCTCCGGTTTTTATTCCATTTTGGCTAAAATTTCTTTCAGCTTGCCAAGCACCGCATCTTCCTGCATGGGCGCTATCACTTCATACGCCGCCTGTTTTAACCCTTCGCTGGCGTTGCCAACCGCGTAACCGTATTTCGCCTGACGAATCAGCGGAATGTCATTATCCGCATTTCCAAACGCCGCTGTCTCTTCACTGGTGATGCCATAATGTTTCTGAAGGATTTCCAGACCTTTTCCCTTATTGCATCCCTTTTTTGTAAAATCCAGATAACAGCTTCCGGCAATACAGACATCCATCTTATCGGACCAGTGTTCTTTCATCATCTCCTCCACATCAGCCGGAATCCCATCCGGGTGATACAGGGAAACCTTACTGATATCCGGCAATGTCTTCAGATCCGACACCTTCTTTACCTGACAGCCGTATCCGAGAACAACCTGATAGAAATCTTCCCGCGCTTCATCGACAAAATTCCAGTCCGGCATGCTCGGCATGTATGTAAAACCACGACTGCCCAAGGTTTCCAGATCCTGCGCCAGCCTGACTTAATCTTCTTTGGCAAATTTCATCGACTGCACAAAATTTCCCGCTGAAATATC
>DSLMC04103__coassemble_1094_pt1 | contig 13951 bp, 18 predicted proteins | sample DSLMC04103__metabat2_low_PE_013 | metagenome-assembled genome bin DSLMC04103 | reverse complement strand
GTATATAAATAGTGCAAGTCAAAATGAGAAAATTCCAAATAGACAATACATGATACAATAGAAGTATCGTACTGAAGGAGGATCTCATTATGGCAAAGCAACATGACAAACAGTTTAAACTGGATGCAGTCCAGTATTATTTCGATCACAAAGAGCTTTGAAGTGCTATAATAAAGTTGTAACGAAAGTGGCTAAGATATACTAAAACCAAGAAGAAAAGAGGTTCTTATCATGCCACAGAATTACACACCAGAGTTTAAAAAGAAGATTGTCCGTCTCCATTTGGAGGAGGGACGCACCTACAAAAGTATCACTGCAGAGTATGGCGTATCAAAAGCCAGCATCTCCAAGTGGTGCCGTGAATTCAGCGAAGAATGCCAGACAAGCCCGGAAATAAAAGAAGAATACGATTATATGAAAGAAATGCTCAAGCTCCGTAAAGAGAATGAAGAACTCCGCAAGGAGAATCTTTTCTTAAAAAAAGCGGCGGCATTCTTTGCGAAAGAAATCGATTAGAGGCTTATCGGTTTATCGAAAAATATCAGAAAGATCTTGGGCTCCGCTGGCTGCTGCGTCGGTTGAATATTTGCCCAAATGCTTACTATAACTACCGGAAACACCGGAAGGCGGATTACTATACCCAAAAATCCAGGGTACAGTCGCAGATCCGGGAGATTTACCACGAGCACAATGGAGTGGACGGATACCGAAGCATGACCGTTTATCTGGCACGCAAAGGCTTCCATTACAGTCCGATCACCATTCATAAATATATGAATCAAGAGATGGGACTGTATGCGATTGTACGTCTGAAAAAGCCAGGATATCTACACGGGAAGCCACACAAGGTATTTGAGAATAAGCTGGCTCAAAATTTTACTGCTGAGCGGGCAAATCAAAAATGGTGTACCGATTTCACCTATCTGTTCCTGAAAAATGGGGAGGTACGTTATAACTGCAGTATCCTTGATCTCTATGACCGCAGCATCATTGCGAGTATAACGGATCGCCATATCACATCAGAACTTGCCATCCGTACGTTACAGAAGGCCCTGGATTCGCAGCCGATGCGGAAAGGAGAATTACTTCTTCATAGCGATCAGGGGGCCCAGTATACATCGAAAGCATTCGTTGAGTATTGTGAATCCATTCATGTAACACAAAGTATGAGTAAAGCTGGATGCCCGTATGACAACGCGCCAATGGAACGGTATTTCAATACTATGAAGAAGGAATGTACAAATCTATATGAATTTCGCACCGAGGAGGCACTCTATCAGACGGTGGAAGAATTTGCATATGTCACGTATAATCATGTGCGCCCTCATAGTTTTAATGGGTATCAAACACCCTATCAAGCTCGAATTGCATAAATCGATATTTTTTAGCCACAAGCGTTACAAAAATGCTTGACCACAACATATCGTCTGATATTCGAGTATATTGAAGCCTTTTATAATACCAAACGTATTCATAGTCATTGCGATTACATGTCACCAGGTGACTTTGAAAAACTATATGAGCAGACACAGACAAACGAACTGCTCTTAGTAAGTTAAGATGAGGATAAATTTCTCATTTTAACTTGCGCTAAATCTTGACATAGGACCACGCTCGGTTATCAATCATATTCAGTGTGCTCCCCACAGGGGAGCATGATTTGAAATTTGATAAATTTATTTGTTACTAAATGATGATGAAATCGCGAGAATATGGAAAATTAGTTACAAAGAATTATGTTTGTGATAAGATGAAATATATAATTACGAAAAGCAGGTGAAAGAAATGTTAGTTTTAATTACATACGATGTCAGTACGGAAGATGCAGCAGGGAAAAAGCGGTTGAGGAAAGTTGCAAAAGAATGTCAGAATTATGGGCAAAGAGTGCAGAATTCTGTTTTTGAATGTATTATGGATAGTGCAAAAGCAAGAGAGGTAAAAGAAAAAATCTTAAAATTGATTGATAAGAATAAAGATAGTTTACGTTTCTATTACTTGGGTGAAAAATATAAAAATAAAGTGGAACATTATGGTGTAAAGGAGAGTTTTGATTTAGAAGATACATTGTTGATTTGATTGACTCCATCAACACCAACGCCATGGCGGCATAGTCTCCCTGTCGTGTGGAGTTTTGTTTTCCTTTCCCCGGATTTCTATCCGGGGATTTTTTCTGTCAATTTCTAAAAATTTTTTCTGTTATTTTATATATTTTTTACCTATTCTACATATTGACACCGGAAATGATTCTATGGTATCGTTGAAGAGATTTTGGGGTAAAGGGGGAGAAGCGATGATCGAGAAATTCAGACTGATGGCAGCGGCAGTTTTGGTTGCTTTGCTGGGTTTTTTGCCGGTTGCTTCTTCGCTTGCAGAGAGTGGAGGCTCCTTGTGGGAGTGTGTGTCTGCAGAGGAGATGCGGACGCGGAGGGCAGAGTCGTACGATGATACGGAGATGCTTTTTGACAAGAGAGTGGATGATGTTCCCGAAATCAGCGATATCTATGATGAGTATGATGCGAAAGTGATACATAGTTCTCCGGCCGGGATGATGAAGACGATGCAGGGGACAGGGCTGGTCGTGTGGGCGGCGGGCGCGTTTTTTATATGGTATCTTTACAGAATGTGTTTTCGCCAGGTACGGCTGTTTGGTTCTGAACTGTCAAGAGTTTCCTGTAAACTTTTGATCCTGCTGGAAAAGGACGGAAAGAAGCGACGGTGTGTATGGCTTTAGAGAGAAGAGTAGTCAGATAGATATGGTCTGTTGAAAAAATTTATTGCAGATATTGAAAGGAGCTATTATGGACACATCGTTCATGTATTTTTGGGAAGGTATTTTTCAAAATCCGATGTTGTTAATTTCGGCTTTGTTTACACTGGGGGTTATTTTTGTCAATGGTTGGACGGACGCGCCGAATGCGATCGCCACCTGTGTGACGACCCGGTGTTTGCGGCCGAGACAGGCGATCATGATGAGCGCCGTGTTTAACTTCCTCGGTGTGTTTGTGATGACACAGATTAACAGTTCTGTTGCTTCCACGATCAGTAATATGGTGGATTTTGGAGCGGATACGCATAACGCGCTGATTGCGCTCTGTGCGGCATTATTTTCTATTGTAGTTTACAGTGTGGCGGCGTCCTTTTTCGGGATTCCGACCAGTGAGAGCCACAGTCTGATCGCGGGTCTGACCGGAGCGGCGATCGCTATCCAGAACAGCACGGACGGTATCAACGGAGCCGAGTGGGTGAAGGTTCTTTACGGTCTTGTGCTGAGTCTTGTGTTAGGATTTGTGACAGGCTGGATTGTTTGTAAGATCATCACGATTCTGTTCCAGAATATGGAGCGCAAACAGGCAAATGTATTTTTCCGTTATGCACAGATTGCCGGAGCGGCGGCCATGAGTTTCATGCACGGCGCGCAGGATGGACAGAAGTTTATCGGCGTTTTGTTTCTGGGCATTGCCTTTGCGGGCGGTCAGAGTTCCGTGGAAGGTATGATCATTCCGATATGGCTGATGCTGCTTTGCAGTATCGTCATGGGTCTTGGAACCAGCGTGGGCGGTGAGAAGATCATCAAATCTGTCGGTATGGACATGGTAAAACTGGAACGGTATCAGGGATTTTCCGCCGATGTGGCAGGAGCGCTTTGTCTGCTTTACTCCAGTCTGTTCGGCATCCCGGTGTCCACCACCCACACAAAGACCAGCGCCATCATGGGCGTGGGAGCGGTCAAGAGACTGTCCGCCATCAATTTCGGCGTGGTAAAAGATATGATGCTGACCTGGATTTTTACATTCCCGGGCTGTGGACTGATCAGTTTCGTAATTGCCAAGTTGTTTATGTTTATTTTCGGGTAACTGTCATTATTTATAGAAGAATAATTTACGGAATAGAAAATGTACAAAGAAGAGAGAGGCTGCCCTGGTCAAAAGGAACATGGAGTACATTTTCATAAACGGAGGAAAAAGAAATGTCAAAGAAACAGGATGCATTTTATTATAATAATTTTATCAGCTGCGCAGGATACGCCTGCAAGGCAGTACATTTGCTGAAAGACATACTGACCAATTTTAATCCGGATGAGATTTCGGAGAAAATGGACGAGATTCATAATATCGAGCATCAGGCAGACGACACGAAGCATGAGATGACCGATAAATTGGCGAAGGCGTTTATCACGCCGATCGAGCGCGAGGATATCATTGAGTTGAGCCATCACATCGACGATGTGACCGATAAGGTGGAAGAGGTACTGATCCGTGTATACATCAATAATGTGCGTGTGATTCCGGACGAGGCGCTGAAGCTTCTTGACATCGTATGCAAATGTTGTGAGGAAGTGGAGAATCTCTTAAAAGAGTTCGCGGACTTCAAACATTCCAAGAGCCTGCGGGATAAGATCATCTCGATCAATACTCTGGAAGAAGAAGCGGACGCTCTCTACATTTCCAGCATGAGAAAGCTGCACACGGAAGACAACGATGTGCTGCATATCATTGCATGGTCTGAGGTATACAGCTACATGGAGAAATGCGCGGACGCCTGCGAGCATGTGGCGGATACCGTGGGCAGCGTAGTGATGAAGAATTCGTAGATTGAAAGATTTGTAAATGTAAAAAGAGGTCGGTGTGAAACAAAGAAGTCACATCGGCCTTTTTTGAAATTTGCGGGATTGAAAAATCAGTATCGGTTTGTTAAAATGGTGGTGACGGAGTGACAGGAGGGGATTTCTATGCCAATTTCAGGACAACTGTTTGATATCTTTTTGTGTATCCTTGCCATCAGTGTGGCAATCGCGCTGGTCATACATATAAAAGGCGCAAAGACAAGAGAAAAAATAGACAGGGGTTTTTCTTTGAGTTACTGGAATCTGAGTTACCGGAGAAAGTTTATTCGCACGCTGTGGAGTGCGCTTCTCATCATTCCCGCAATGCTTCTTGTCCATATGTCGTATTATTCGATGATCGTCACGATTGTGGTGGGAATCGTATTGTTGGCAATATTTGCCGTGCAGGCGGTATATAATTATAAGAAATGGAAGGAAGAAGATAATTCCATAAATAAAAAGAATCACCCAAAAGAAGAGGATTGACGCTTGCCCGGAATTTGGGATTGGATACGGAGGAAAGACTGGATGAAAAATGTATTGATTATTTCTGGAAGTCCCAGAAAACATGGAAATTCTCAGCAACTGTGTGAAGTATTTAAAAAAGGAGCGGAAGAAAGAGGAAATACCGTGCAGCTGATCCGATTGGCAGAGAAAAAAATAGGATATTGTAAGGCATGTGATTTTTGCATGAAAAATCACGGTATATGTGTACAAAAAGATGATATGTCCGAAATTCTGTTTTATGGTATCTGTGCACAGATGAAGACTTTTATTGACAGAACATATCTATATGGCAGCATTTAGGTGAGAAAGAAATCTATTATATTGTTTCTGCCGGTTTGGATGAAAATATAATAAAACGTTCTGTCGGCGATCTGGATGGATTTGTTGAGCATCTGGAGAAGTATGAGATCAAGGGACGTATTTACGCAACGAATATCATGGAAGCGGGAAAAGTATGTGATACGCCTTTCCTAGAAGAGGCTTACCAGATGGGGCGACGAATATAGGAACGGGGGATCTGTCCAGGAAACAACAAGTTATGGAATTTTATATAGCATATTGAAATTGAAAGTGGCATATGCTATAATGCCTGTAGGCAAAAAAAGATAGTGATTGTTCCATGTAGACAACAACGAAAACCCCGGAGAGCCACCTCCGGGGTTTTCTATTCCTTCCTTATTGGAATTGCACAATAAAAGTGGTACAATGACAGCAGAAACTATGCTTTGTGTATACAGAGGAGGGTATGATGGGATTCTGGTTTTTTATGCTTCTTTGCGCGGTGCTGATTCCCGTAGTGATGATCAGTTTTGGGAAGCTGTGGAAGAATCATCCGCCAAAAGAGATTAATGCTTTTTATGGTTATCGTACATCCATGTCCATGAAGAATGCAGATACATGGGCGTACGCACACCGATATTGTGGAAAGATATGGTACATTTGCGGCTGGGTGCTGCTGATTCCTTCGGTAGTTCTTATGCTGCTGGTATTGGGAAGAGATGAGGACACTGTGGGAAACACCGGGCTGATTCTCTGTCTGGGTCAGATTGTACCGCTGCTTTTATCCATCATCCCGACAGAGCGGGCACTGCGGAAAAACTTTGATAACAAAGGGAGACGGCGGGTACTATCTCCAAAAGGAGGCAGAGGCGGCGTGGAGGTGCCGGCGGGCCGGCGTGAGATGCAAAAAGGCGGTGATAAATGTGATTAAACCGGACGGAAAACATCGGGTATCCAAGACGGATACTTATCTGAATGTGGCGGAAGTTTTCGCCTACCGGAGCACCTGCATTAAGCGAAAGTACGGAGCGGTTATCGTGAAAAATGATGTGGTGGTATCGACGGGTTATAACGGCTCGCCACGTGGCTATGACAACTGCTGTGATATTGGGACCTGTCCGCGGATGGAAAGGAATATGCATCAGGGAGAGGGGTATGATATCTGCCGTGCCATTCATGCGGAACAGAATGCTCTGCTGAATTGTTCCAGAGAGCAGACCCTGGGAGCGGATTTGTACCTGTCGGGGGTGAACCCTTCTGATAATTCCATTCACCGGGCGCGGCCTTGCCCGCTTTGTGCGAGGATGATCATTCAGGCGGGAATCCGCAATGTAATCTGATTGGCAGGGAGAAACCGCTTTGCGGTTTCGGCTGCGCCTTACAGGATTAAAAAGGTCTGCTCCTTCGTGCAAGCACGGGAGTCATCCCTTTTTCAATCCTGCTCCCTGCCTTCCACAAGTCTTAGACAGTCCTCCCTCACAGCTCGCGGTCGGAAACTGTATGTACTCCGAATGGCATCTGGATATTGGGAAACTCTGTTTCATCTTTACAAAAATCCTGTGTATATTGGCAAAACAGCAGGCTATAGACATAGATAGTTGTTATGTCGAGGGGATAAGAAACAAAGAATTCCGGCATCCCCGGAGAGCCAGCCACAATACTGTAAATGCGCTCGAGATGGAACGGCATTTTGCCATAATCTTAGTGATGCAGTCAGACAGAGATTTGCGGCATACTATCCAGGTAGAAAAACACAGCGGGAAAGGTCGGCGACGACTGGGAGTGCAGGCGTCATGAGAATATTATCATGCTGTTCCCACAATCAGCCTGCCGAGGTGGAGGAGAAGAGCTTCCTGCCTGCGTTTTTCTATGGTATATACAGCGTCGCAAATCTCGTCTGTTTCCACATCTTCAGATTCTCTCAAAACCACAGTTTCATCTCGACAAATCCCCATTTTCAGGGAGGTAATGTACATGGGAAAATTAACATTTAAAAGACAAATCATTTTTGGAATTGTACTGATCTTAGCTGGAAATACACTTGCGTTTGTTTCTCATAAAGGTATATTTTCGAATATTGTGTGGGTCATATATGGTCTTTTATTTATTATAAATCCAGTTTTTCCTGAAAGGTATAGATATAATGAGAAAAAGGCTAAAATGGGGGTGCGGATTGCGGGGACAGCTTGTATTATAGTTGGTCTGATCAGTCGGTTTATTGTATAAATTCAGAGTGATGCAATTAATTAATCCGGAAAAGGAGGAAGTATGCGTGAAGTAAATCCGATGGATACGAACAGGGCTGTAAGCTGGCAGTTCTATATTGACGCTCCCATGCCCATGGTCACCATATTTAAAACATTAGATATCACTAATCTCATGCGGGTTAAGGCAGCGGGTTACAAATTGAATATGCTTCTTTGTTTCTGTATCATGCAGGCGGCCCGGCTGGTAAAAGAGTTTTTTATGCTGCCGGTGGGAAAGAAGATGATGGAGTACGATAAGATTGGGGTCAATGTGATCGTTGCCAATGAGAAAGGCGGCATCAATTCCTGCGATATTCCCATGGCGGACAAGCTGGAAGAATTTAATCAGTTGTATGTGCAACTGACAGAGAGAGTGCGCCGTACCTGCACGGATCATGAGATAACGGATCACATGATGATCGGAACATCCAGTCTGGTGAAGTATGATATTGACGGCGCTGTGAATATGTACAGTGGGATATTTAATAATCCTTTTCTGATTTGGGGGAAATACCGGGAAGAAACCGGCGGAGTAAAGCTGCCAATATCGTTTCAGTTCCATCATGTGCAGATGGATGGTATGGAGGCCTGTGCATTTCTGGAAAATGTACAGAAATGTATCAGAACTCTGGAGATAAAGGAAAGCAAAGAATGACAGGAGGAAGGTAGTTACAATGTTAGCAGATTTTTATCCATGGAAGATTGATGTGGATATCGAGGCGACAAAACGGTTTTATGATGAGAATGACTGGTCGGAGGATAAGGCGGCCAATCAAAAGTTTTGTGATGTCATGACCGGAAAGCAGAAGCAGTTTTTTTCGGCACTGGGCATTGACGTTCACAAGGTGAAAGCGGAAGAGCGGGTACATGAGATACCGGATGAGGAAGAGACGCCCGGCGGTAAAATTTATGTGCGGACGCTGGACTTTCTGTTTTGTGGTACATTTCTTTCCATACCGGATTATCAGTGGAATCTTTATAACGATGAGGAGATCGTTGGCATGAGATTGCCGGAGACCTTGGAAGTGGTGGAGATGCCGGAGGGGGAGAAGCTGCCGGTGTATGATATCGACGGTTGGTGCTGCGTGTTCAAGCATCCGTTTTTCCGTATGGAAGAGAAACGCTTTAAGCAATGGGATTGCGGGTATGTGTTAGGTTCCATTTTGTTGATGAAAGACATCTGACAAGAAAGTAATGTCAGGAACCGGTTTGTGACAGGATACGATTTGCAGATAAAGAAGTGTGATTCGATGGCTTTAGGAAGGACAGGAAAATGATTCGGCAAATGAATGAAACGGATCTTCCGGAAGTGATGGAAATCTGGCTGCAGACCAATGAAGAGGCACATGATTTCATCCCGGCTGATTACTGGCGCGAAAATTATGACAAAGTAAAGACGTTGCTGCCGCAGGCGGAGGTCTTTGTATATGAGAAAAATGTTCAGTTGGCCGGTTTTATCGGTATGAACGGCGAGTACGTTGCCGGTATTTTTGTCAGGCAGTCTGCCCGCTCCCGAGGTGTGGGAAAGGTGCTGCTTGACTATGTGAAAAATAAAAAGCAGAGGATTACCCTGCATGTCTACGAGAAAAATGAGCGGGCGTTACATTTCTATCTCAGGGAAGGTTTTCAGCCATTGTCATCGGAGATAGACAAAGAGACAGGGGAAAAAGAAATATTGATGGAGTGGAGAGGATAAAAGAAAAAATAAGAGAAAGATAAGATATAAAAAGATGCCCGAACCCAGGCCATGTCAGAATCTGAAACATGGACAGTGGGATTCGGGCGTTTTTTATTTATAGAATACCTTTACAGGATTGTAATTCCCTTTGCGGCTGCCTCGTCGTAGATCTCATCCGGCCATACGGATACCTGAATCTCTCCGATGTGGGCTTTCCGCAGGAAGAACATACAGATTCGGGACTGGCCGATGCCGCCGCCGATGGTCTGCGGCAGTTCGCCGTTAAGGAGTGCCTTTTGGAATGGCAGCTCAGCCCGCTCTTCGCAGCCTGCTTTTTTTAACTGCTCCGCAAGGCTTTCCGCGTTGACACGGATTCCCATGGAGGAGAGCTCCAGAGCGATGTCGAGAACCGGGTAGTAGACGAGGATATCGCCGTTTAACTTCCAGTCGTCGTAGTCCGGCGCGCGGCCGTCATGTTTCTCGCCGTTGGAGAGGATATCTCCGATCTGCATCAGGAAGACGGCACCGTATTTTTTCACGATCTCGTATTCCCGCTCTTTGGCGCTTAATCCCGGGTACAGGTCGACAAGCTCCTGGGTGGTGACAAAGGTGATCTCTTCCGGCAGGAAACATTCCACATAGTCGTATTTGTTTGCCATATATTTTTCCGTGACGCGGAGCGCCTCATAGACAGCCTTGACTGTCTCGCGGAGGGTCTGCTCGTTGCGCGCGTCTTCCGGGATGATCTTTTCCCAGTCCCACTGATCCACGAAAATGGAATGGATGTTGTCGGTGTCCTCGTCCCGGCGGATAGCGTTCATGTCGGTGTAGAGTCCCTCGCCGACGTTGAAGTTATAACGCTTTAAGGCGAGACGTTTCCATTTGGCGAGAGAGTGGACGATCTCAAACGGCTTGTCGTTCTGCTCTTTCACACCGAAGCTGACCGGGCGTTCCACACCGTTTAAGTTATCGTTGAGGCCGGACTCCGGGGATACAAAAAGCGGAGCGGAGACACGTTTTAAATTAAGCTCCGCCGCCAGCTCCCGCTGAAAGAAGTCCTTGACCTGTTTGATGGCGATCTGTGTTTCTTTTAAGTTAAGGAGAGGTTTATACCCCTCCGGAATGACAAGCTGACTCATAAAAATCCCCTTCCTATAATTCGCAGTTGTTGACGGTCCTTGGGAATGGAATGACGTCGCGGATGTTGCCTATGCCGGTCAGATACATGACGCAGCGCTCAAAACCGAGGCCGAATCCGGAATGTCTGGCGGAACCGTATTTACGAAGATCCAGATAGAACTCATAGTCCTCTCTGTTCAGGCCCAGCTCATCCATTCTTGCCACCAGCTTGTCGTAATCGTCTTCACGCTGGCTGCCGCCGATGATCTCGCCGATGCCCGGAACCAGACAGTCCATGGCGGCGACGGTCTTGTTGTCGTCGTTCATCTTCATATAGAAAGCCTTGATCTCCTTCGGGTAATCGGTAACAAATACCGGACATTTGAATTCCTTTTCCGTCAGGTAACGCTCGTGTTCGGTCTGCAGGTCGCAGCCCCAGCTTACCTTATATTCAAACTCATCGTTATGTTTTTCAAGAATCGCGATGGCATCCGTGTAAGTCACATGAGCAAAATCAGATTCTGCCACATGATGAAGACGCTCGATGAGACCCTTATCCACAAACTTGTTGAAAAACTCCATCTCTTCCGGTGCATTTTCCAGTACGTAGTTGATGATGTACTTTAACATGCTCTCGGCGAGGATCATGTTGTCCTGAAGGTCGGCAAACGCCATCTCCGGCTCGATCATCCAGAACTCGGCCGCATGTCTTGTGGTGTTGGAGTTCTCCGCACGGAAGGTCGGTCCGAACGTATAAATGTTTTTAAACGCCATGGCGTAAGTCTCGCCGTTTAACTGGCCGCTCACGGTCAGGTTGGTCGGCTTGCCAAAGAAATCCTTCGTAAAGTCCACGGTGCCGTCCGGATTCTTCGGAATATTCTGAAGATCCATGGTGGTCACCTGGAACATTTCTCCGGCGCCCTCGCAGTCGCTTCCTGTGATCAGCGGAGTGTGCACATAGACGAAATCTCTCTCCTGGAAAAACTTATGGATAGCATAAGCAATCAGGGAGCGTACACGGAACACCGCCTGGAAAGTATTGGTTCTCGGACGAAGATGAGAAATCGTCCGCAGATACTCAAAGCTATGCCGTTTCTTTTGCAGTGGATAATCCGGAGCGGAAGCACCCTCAATCTGCACCTCGGCTGCCTGAATCTCAAACGGCTGTTTCGCCTGCGGAGTCGGCACCAGCGTACCCTTTACGATCAAAGCCGCGCCCACATTTAATTTGGTGATGTCAGCGAAGTTCGCAAGACCGTCGGAATATACCACCTGCAGCGGCTCAAAAAATGTGCCGTCATTGACCACAAGGAATCCGAAAGTCTTGGAATCCCTTTTGCTCCTGAGCCATCCGCCAATGGTCACTTCCTGATTCAGATACTGTTCCCGGTTTCTGTATAAATCCTTAATCGATATCAGTTCCATTCTCAAAGCTCCTTTGCTTCTTATTTAATTTTGTTCCTCTGTGTTTCTCTTTGCTTCGCAAAAACACGGTAAATACTCGAGTTATAGTCTACTATATTCTAAAAAATTGTGCAAGGATGAGGTGGAAATTTTTTGTTGGCGAACATCACCTGGGAGAAACGGAACATGTATGAAGAATGTACAGATAAACGAAAAAAGGGGCTGTCGCACTAAATAATTAGTGCGGCAGCACTTTTTTGCAAAAAATAAGAGCCAGGTCTGTGCAAGGCCTGGCTCTTGGTGTAAAATTTATTTATGCGACTAAATAAACTTTTACAGAAAGATTATACTCTATCTTCTCTGTACTATCAAATCAAACTTCCGCTGGATGTGGAAATTTTGATTCCGGCAGATGATCCGGTCCGTCTTCTGAGTGCATTTGTGGAGGGAATGGAACTCAGCGATCTTTATCAGACTTATGGAAAGATAAAGAAAAATCAGGCGACACCAAGACAGCTGTTTAAGATCATGGTCTACGCCAGCATGAATCGAATCTATTCCAGCCGGGATATCGAAACTGCATGCCGCAGAGACATCAACTTCATGTACCTTTTGGAAGGAAAACCAGCACCTGACCATGCTACCTTTGCACGTTTTATTTCTCTGCATTTCGCGCAATGTTCGAAAAAAACTTTGGCCGAGGTGTCGAAACTCTTATATTCCCTTGGGGAGATTTCCGGGAAAAGTATCTTTATTGATGGAACGAAAATAGAATCCGTTGCGAACAAATATACGTTTGTCTGGAAAAAGGCTGTTACAAAAAATCAGTCAAAACTTTTCGATAAGATCCTTGTCTTTGTGGAAGAGTGTGAAAATCTTTACGGTTTCAGGATCGTTCATAATGGGAAAGTCTCCCTTCACACCTTAAAAAGGCTGCGGAAAAAGCTGTGCAGGATCAGACAGGAGGAAGGGATCGTCTTTGTCCATGGACCCGGACGGAGAAAAACGTGCCTTCAGAAATCCATAGAAACCCTGGAAACTTACATAGCAAAACTGAAAGAATACACCAGAAAACTCCATATCTGTGGAGACCGCAACAGTTATTCGAAAACAGACCCGGATGCGACGTTTATGCGGATGAAAGAAGATGCTATGCTCAATGGGCAGCTAAAACCGGCTTACAATCTCCAGCATGGGGTGGATTCGGAATACATCACCTGGCTGGATATCAGTCCGCGGCCTACAGATACGAGGACGTTGATTCCGTTTCTGAAAGATATGGAACTCTATCTTCCCTTTAAATATCGGGAAATCGTAGCGGATGCAGGATATGAGAGCGAAGAGAATTACCTGTTTCTGGAAGGAAACGGACAGCTGGCCTATATCAAACCTCAGAACTATGAGATTTCTAAAACCCGAAAATACGGTCGGGATATCGGGCGGATGGAAAACATGGAGTATGATGAGGAGGCGGACTGTTATTACTGCAAAAATGGACAGGCGCTGACTGTTCAGTATGAAAAGGAAGAAAAGACAGCCAGCGGCTACCGGAGGACCGTTACGGTATATCGGAGCAGCGGCTGTGGAGGATGCCCTTTCAAGACAGGATGTATCAAGGGGAACAACTGTAAAACACCAATGGAAGAGCGGCAGAAAGTACTGTACGTTTCAAAAAAGATGAAAGAGAAACGTCAGGAGACATTGGAACGGATCACCAGTGATTATGGGACACAGCTTCGTATGAACCGTAGTATCCAGGCGGAGGGAAGTTTTGCAAACATCAAAGAGGATATGGAATTCAGACGATATCTGTATCGCGGGAAAGCAAATGTAACTGCCCAGAGCATCCTGCTGGCGATTGGCTGTAACATGAATAAACTTCATCATAAGATCCAGGCAGGAAGAACAGGCCGGCATTTATTTCCACTCAAACAAACCGCCTGATTTTGACTAGTTAAAAAAAATCCTGAAGATAAGCCTTTTTTGCGGAAAAGGTTTATTAAAGTTTGCTTTTTTACAGAAATAGAACAAATGAAACAAATATTTTGGATCAAAAAGGGCAAAAAGATGCTGCCGCATCTATGATTTCTTAATCAATGATGCGACAGCTCCTTT
>DSLMC04103__coassemble_1075_pt1 | contig 14102 bp, 8 predicted proteins | sample DSLMC04103__metabat2_low_PE_013 | metagenome-assembled genome bin DSLMC04103 | reverse complement strand
CGACAGGCGACCAGCCCCAGGCAATCGAGGCGCTTGTAAAAGGATTCCGGGAAGGCAATCAATGCCAGACTTTACTGGGGGTTACGGGTTCCGGTAAGACTTTCACCATGGCCAACGTGATCCAGGCATTGAACAAGCCAACGCTGGTCATCGCCCATAATAAAACACTGGCTGCTCAGTTGTACGGAGAATTCAAGGAGATGTTCCCTGATAACGCAGTGGAGTATTTTGTCTCCTACTATGATTATTATCAGCCGGAAGCCTATGTGCCGTCCACGGACACCTATATCGAGAAGGATTCCTCCATCAATGACGAGATCGATAAGTTGCGCCACAGCGCCACGGCGGCGCTCATTGAGCGAAAAGATGTCATTGTGGTGTCGTCGGTGTCCTGTATTTACGGGATCGGTAGCAAGAAGGACTACGAGGAGATGATGATCTCTCTGCGTCCGGGAATGGAGATTGACCGGGATGAGCTTGTGCGGCGGCTGATCGATATCCAGTATGTGAGAAATGAGCTGGATTTTAAGAGAGGAAGTTTCCGGGTGCGGGGCGACGTGCTGGAGATTTTGCCGGTATCTACCTTTGAAGATGCCATCCGGGTGGAGTTTTTCGGGGATGAGATTGACCGGATCGTGCAGGTGGACATTCTGACCGGGGAGATTAAGGCGAGCCTGAACTTCGCGGCGATATTTCCGGCGTCTCATTATGTGGTGCCGCAGGAGCAGATTGACCGCGCGGTGGTGACGATCAGGGAAGAGCTGGAAGAGAGGGTGGCGTGGTTTAAAGAGCATGACCAGCTTCTGGAAGCGCAGCGGATCGCGGAGAGGACGAACTTTGACATAGAGATGCTGAAGGAAACCGGATTTTGTTCCGGCATCGAGAATTATTCCAGACATCTGACCGGCTTGGCGCCGGGAGAGGCGCCATATACGCTCATCGACTTCTTTGGGGATGACTTTCTCATGATCGTGGACGAGTCGCACATCACGATCCCGCAGGTGCGGGGCATGTATGCCGGTGACCGCTCGAGGAAGCAGACGCTGGTGGATTACGGCTTTCGTCTGCCGTCGGCGCTGGACAACCGGCCGCTTAATTTTTCTGAGTTTGAGGAACATATTGATCAGATGCTTTTTGTGTCCGCCACGCCGAATGTGTACGAGGAGGAGCACGAGATGCTCCGGGCGGAACAAATCATCCGTCCGACCGGCCTTCTGGACCCGCCGATTGACGTGCGTCCGGTGGAGGGACAAATTGATGATCTGATCAGCGAGATCAATAAGGAAGTGGAAAAGAAACATAAGATTCTGGTGACGACCCTTACAAAGCGGATGGCGGAGGATCTGACTTCTTATATGAAGGAAATGGATATCCGGGTCAAATATCTCCACTCGGATATCGATACGCTGGAGCGGATCGAGATCGTGCGCGATCTCCGGATGGACGTCTTTGATGTGCTGGTGGGTATCAACCTGCTGCGGGAGGGTCTGGATATTCCGGAAGTGACGCTCATCGCCATTCTGGATGCGGATAAAGAAGGATTCCTGCGGTCTGAGACCTCGCTGGTGCAGACCATCGGCCGTGCCGCCCGCAATGCCGAGGGGCATGTGATCATGTACGCGGATACTGTCACCGATTCCATGCGGGCCGCCATCAGTGAGACGGAACGGCGTCGGAAGATACAGATGGAATACAATGAGGAGCATGGTATCACGCCGCAGACCATCCAAAAGGCGGTCCGGGATGTGATCTCCATCACCAACGACGAGGAGAGAGAAGAGCCGGGACGCGGTCTCAAGAAAGACATGGAGTCTATGGATAAGAAGGAATTAAAAGAAATGATCGCCAAACTGACAAAAAAGATGAATCAGGCGGCGGCGGAATTAAACTTCGAGGAAGCGGCCGTGCTGCGTGACGAGCTGAAAAAATATAAGATCGCCCTACGGGATTTTGATTAGAAAATCCCCGAAAGCTCTTGCAAAATATTTTATAAAACGGTAAGATAGCCGAAAACGATTGTTCAGAAAACGTACAACGGGATTGTAGTACATCTGCTGAAAATGTGCAGATTGCTGCCAGAGATACATTTACGGAAAGTGTACGACTGGCAACGCGGTACATTTTTTGTGAGCGATAGGAAAGTATATAGTAACTATATGAGGAGATATACATGAGCGAAAAAAAAGAATATATTCGGATTCGGGGAGCCAGAGAGCATAACCTGAAGAATATTGATGTAAATATACCGAGAAATGAATTTGTGGTGCTGACGGGACTGAGCGGCTCCGGCAAGTCTTCTCTCGCCTTTGACACGATTTACGCAGAGGGACAGCGGCGATACATGGAGTCGCTGTCTTCTTACGCCAGACAGTTTCTGGGACAGATGGAGAAGCCGGATGTGGATGATATCCAGGGATTGTCGCCTGCCATCTCCATCGATCAGAAGTCGACCAACCGGAATCCCCGCTCCACGGTGGGAACAGTGACGGAGATCTATGATTATCTCCGTCTGCTTTATGCCCGGGTGGGGATTCCCCACTGTCCGAAATGTGGCAAGGTCATTGCGAAGCAGACCGTAGATCAGATCGTGGATACTTTGATGGCTCTGCCGGAGCGGACAAAGATCCAGCTTTTGGCGCCGATTGTGCGGGGCAGAAAAGGCGAGCATGTGAAGATATTGGACAACGCCAGACGCAGCGGCTATGTCCGGGTACGCATTGACGGAAATCTGTACGATCTGTCCGAGGAGATCAAGCTGGAAAAAAATAAAAAGCATAACATAGAGATCGTGGTGGACCGTCTGATCGTGAAGGAAGGGATTGAGCAGAGACTGACAGATTCCGTGGAGACGGTCATGGGACTGACCGGCGGTCTTCTTCTGGTGGATGCCAACGGAGAGCCGATGAATTTCAGTCAGAGTTTTTCCTGCCCGGACTGCGGCATCAGCATTGACGAGATTGAGCCGAGAAGTTTTTCTTTCAATAATCCATTTGGCGCCTGCCCGGTCTGTCACGGACTGGGATTCAAGATGGAGTTTGACGTGGATCTGATGATTCCGGATAAGCGTCTGAGTATTGCCGAGGGAGCCATCACCGTCCTTGGATGGCAGTCCTGCACCGACCCGAAAAGCTACACGAGAGCGATCCTTGACGCGCTGGCGGAGGAATATGGGTTTGACCTTCACACACCGTTCCAGGACCTTCCGGAAGAGATTCAGCACATGCTCATCTACGGTACGGACGGCCGGGAAGTGACGGTGCATTATAAAGGAAAACGGGGAGAGGGCTACTACGATGTGGCCTTTGAAGGACTCATAAAAAATGTACAGAGAAGATACCGGGAGAATCATTCCGAGAGGCAGAAGGCGGAGTATGAGAACTTTATGACAGTGACCCCGTGTGATGCCTGCCACGGGCAGCGTCTGAAAGAAGAGTCGCTGGCAGTGACGGTGGGAGATTATAATATCGCGCAGCTGACGAACCTTTCGGTGAAGCGGTTGATGGAGTTTTTCCGGGATATTCGGCTTTCGGAGCGTCAGCTCATGATCGGAAAACAGATCCTCCGGGAGATCCGGGGAAGAATCGGTTTCTTAAACGATGTGGGGCTTGACTATCTGAGTCTCTCCCAGGCGACGGGAACCCTGTCCGGCGGGGAAGCCCAGCGTATCCGTCTGGCTACCCAGATCGGCTCCGGTCTGGTGGGAGTGGCGTACATTCTGGATGAGCCGAGCATCGGTCTTCACCAGAGAGACAATGATAAACTGATCCACGCGCTGAAAAGTCTCCGGGATCTGGGAAATTCTCTCATTGTGGTGGAGCACGACGAGGATACGATGCTGGCGGCAGATTATATCGTGGATATCGGTCCGGAAGCCGGAGAGCATGGCGGCGAAGTGGTCGCCACGGGAACGGCGGAGGAGCTGATGCGTAATCCGAATTCCATTACCGGAGAATATCTGAGCGGCAAACGGAAGATTCCGGTGCCGGCCGAGCGGAGAAAGCCGACCGGCTGGATCACAGTAAAGGGAGCGGCGGAAAATAATCTGAAAAATATCAATGTGAAGTTCCCTCTCGGGGTGCTGACCTGTGTGACCGGGGTCTCCGGTTCCGGGAAGAGCTCGCTGATCAATGAGATATTATATAAGAAGCTTGCCTGCCTGTTAAACCGGGCGCGCATCAAACCGGGCAAACACAAAGATATCGTGGGAGTGGAGCAGTTAGATAAGATCATCAATATCGACCAGTCGCCGATCGGACGGACGCCCCGCTCCAATCCGGCAACCTACACCGGAGTGTTCGACCACATCCGGGAGCTGTTTGCCATGACCAAGGACGCCAAAGCGAGAGGATACGACAAGGGACGTTTCAGCTTTAACAAAAAGGGCGGGCGCTGCGAAGCCTGCGCCGGAGACGGTATCATTAAGATTGAGATGCATTTCCTTCCGGATGTCTATGTGCCGTGTGAAGTATGTCACGGGCAGCGGTATAACCGGGAGACTCTGGAGGTCAAATACAAAGGAAAGAACATTTATGAAGTCCTCGACATGACGGTGGAAGAAGCCTGCCGGTTTTTTGACAGTCTCCCGTCCATCCGCAGAAAGATCGAGACGCTCCGGGATGTGGGACTTGGCTATATTAAACTGGGGCAGCCGTCCACGACACTGTCCGGCGGTGAGGCGCAGAGAGTGAAGCTTGCCACGGAGCTTTCCCGTCAGAGTACCGGAAAGACCATCTATGTGCTGGATGAGCCGACCACCGGTCTGCACTTCGCGGATGTGCATAAGCTGACAGAAATCTTACAGCGGCTCACCGAGGGTGGTAATACCGTGGTCGTGATCGAGCATAACCTGGAAGTGATCAAGACCGCGGACTATATCATCGACATGGGACCGGAAGGCGGCGAAGGCGGCGGAACCGTTGTCACAGCCGGAACCCCGGAAGAGGTGGCTGCCGTGCCGGAATCGTATACAGGACAGTATTTAAAGAAATATTTGAGTTGATTATTTCACCGGAAACCTGTATAGTTGAGGAAGAAACCGCAGAGCGCATGAGGTGAGAATAGATTCGATGCCGGAACAGCTATGCCTGTGGAGGAGCGTTACTGTGGCAATGGGTGTGGGAGACAGCGTCTCTCTGTACATTTGCTGTTAAGACAGAAGTAGGATAGTAAGAAGATGGAGATGGAATGGACGAGAAAATAAAAGCCCTATTGGTGGGCGTCAATCTCAACGACGACCCTGATTTTGAAAATGCATTGAAGGAGCTGGAGAGTCTGGCGGAGGCCTGCGACATGGAAGTGGTAGGTGTGGAGACACAGAATGTGAACCAGATCAATACCGGAGTTTATGTGGGAACCGGAAAGGTGGATGAGATCAAAGCGGTCGCACACATGCTCTCCGCGGATGTGGTCATTTTTGACAACACACTTTCACCGATGCAGCTTCGGAACCTGAAGGATATCATTGAAAGACCGATCCTGGACAGGACCAATCTCATTCTGCAGATATTTTCATCGAGAGCGCAGACGAGAGAAGCGAAGATTCAGGTGGAGACAGCCAGATTACAGTATGAACTGCCAAGACTGACAGGCATGGGCGAGGTGCTGAGCCGTCAGGGCGGAACCAGCGGCGGCATGTCCAACCGGGGAGCCGGAGAGAAAAAGCTGGAACTGGACAAGCGAAAGATCCGGCATCGCATTTCTGAACTGAAAAAAGAGCTGAAGGTGGTGGAGAAGAATCGGGAGACTCAGCGGAAACGCCGTCTGATTCAGGGTATTCCGCAGGTCGCACTGGTCGGTTATACCAACGCAGGCAAGTCGACGCTCATGAACATGCTTCTGGAAAAGTATGAGCAGAAGGATGAAAAAAAGGTGTTGGCAGAAGATATGCTGTTTGCCACGCTGGATACGACGATCCGGAGCATCCATCTGCCAAATAAAAAGGAATTTCTCCTCTCCGATACCGTTGGATTTATCAGTAAGCTGCCGCACAATCTGGTACAGGCATTTCACTCTACGCTGGAAGAGGTCAAATATGCGGACCTTCTGCTGGAGATCGTCGATTATTCCGACGAGAATCATAAAGAGCACATGAAGGTGACGGCGGATACTCTCCGGGAGCTGGGGGCGGAACAGATTCCGTGTATCCATGTCTATAACAAATGTGACGGCCTCATGGAGCCTCTGCCGCAGGTAAAGGGGGACAGCATTTATATGGCTGCCAAGAAAGGCATCGGACTGGAAGAACTGATCGATCTGATCTCACGCCACATTTACCAGAACTATGTGGACTGTGTGATGCTCATTCCGTATACGGAGGGCTCTCTGGTGTCTTATTTCAGCGAAAATGCGACGATCAAAGAGACGGAATATCTGGAAGAGGGGACAAAGCTTACGATGAACTGCCCTCTGAAGGATCTGAAAAAATATAAACAGTATGTGGTCATATAAGACAGAGAGTTCCGTAACAGGCTTCTGAGAAGGCTGTTGCGGGACAAAAAAGAAAAGAGGGAAAAGTATGAAACTGAAAGACAAGTACCGGCAGATCAAAAAAGAAGCCGGCGCCTGCGTCATTGCTCTGGTCGTCCTGATCGTTTTCTGGGCGATCGCGGGATTTGGCGTGAGCCGTCTAGACATCACCGTGTACCATACGCCGCTGTGGGCCATCACCGGCTGTATCGGTACGTGGGTTTTTTCTATTATAATGGTAGTCTGGATGGTGAAAAAGGTGTTTAAAGATTTTGATTTAGATGATGAGGATGAGAGTGATGAGCGGTAATATCTGGGGGCTTCTGCCGGTATTTTTATTTATGATGGCCATGCTGGCAGTGAGCATATATTTGAGAAATGCAGCGTCAAAAAAGAGTTCCGGTAATTTCCTGAATGAATATTTTACCGGTTCCCGAAGTCTGGGAGGATTCGTCCTGGCCATGACGACAGTCGCCACCTACAGTTCTGTCAGCTCCTTCGTGGGCGGACCGGGACAGGCGTGGGATATCGGTTTTGGATGGATTTATATGTCTGTCATTCAGGTGACGGCGCTGTTTCTGGTGCTGGGCATCCTCGGCAAAAAAATGGCCATCGTGTCCCGGAAGATCAACGCGGTGACGGTCATCGACGTCATCCGCCACAGATATCAGTCAGATGCGCTGGCCAACCTGTCGGCGGTCATCATCGTACTGTTCTTTTCCGCGACGATGGTCGCGCAGTTTGTGGGCGGCGCCAAGCTGTTTGAGGCGGTGACCGGTTACTCCTATGTGGTCGGCCTTGTTGTCTTTGGTCTGGTGGTCGTCATCTACACGGCTGTCGGCGGTTTCCGCGGCGTGGCAGTGACCGACGCCCTCTGTGCCATCGCCATGCTGGTGGGAATGTTTATTCTGCTGGTCGGTATTTTAAAAGCCGGCGGCGGCTATGTCTCCATCATGGAGCAGATCACAGTGCGCCGGCCGGAACTTCTGGAACCATTTTCCGGGGGAAATATGCCGATGACCCTGTACATTTCTCAGTGGATGCTGGTAGGTATCTTCACTGTGGGACTTCCGCAGTCGGTTGTCCGCTGTATCACATACAAGGATACGAAGTCGCTGCACCGCGCGATCATCATCGGAACCATTGTCATTGGCGCTATGAATGTTGGTATGAATTTTATCGGTGTGCTCTCGCAGGGCGTGCTGACAGAAGACCTGTCAGCTTACGGAAACAGCGTGGATAATATTATGCCGCTGGCCATCGTCCGTTCTCTGTCGCCGCTGGTGGCAGGCATCACCATCATCGGGCCGATCGCCGCATCGATCTCCACTATTTCTTCCCTGCTTTTGACGGCGACTTCTTCTATTATAAAGGACATTTACATGTACGAGAAGGAAAAACGTCAGCAGAAGATATCCGAGAGAAAGACCAGCATGCTCAGCCAGCTTTGCACCCTTGTGCTCGGACTGATCATATTCTTTATCTCCATCAATCCGCCAGATGTGATCTGGAAGATTAACATGTTTGCTTTTGGCGGTCTGGAAACAGCCTTTTTCTGGGTATTTGTCCTCGGTATGTTCTGGAAAAAAGCCAACAAGACAGGAGCCATCTGGGCCATGGCGGGAGGAACGATCGTGTACTGTGTGACGATGCTCTTCGGTATCGAGATCATGGAGATCCATCAGATTTTAATTGGTATCGTCGTCTCGCTACTCTGCATGGTGATCGGTTCTCATGTGGGTAAAAATGTGGATAAAGAGATCCTTGGCACGTATTTTTGTGAATAACCGATCCTTTGGTTTGATTTTGTGCGGCGGCTTTTCGTTTCAGCCGGATGCCGCCGTCATAGAAGAGAGAAAACTTTGCAGCAGAAAGTAAAGGAGTATAGAATGAACACAGAAAACTGGAAGAAAGATTACGAAGAGTTTGAAAAAGTGACCCGGCAGTTCTACGCCGGCGAGGTGAGCGTGCCGGAATACAAAGGATTTTCCGGTGGCTTCGGAAGCTACGCCCAGCGGGGAGGCAAGGCCAGCATGCTGCGCCTGCGTCTTCCGGGCGGAAGAGTGACGAAAGATAAATTAAAATTTATCACGGACAGTATCCGGAAATATAACATTGATAAAGTACATTTTACCACCTGCCAGACCATTCAGCTTCACAATCTGAATGCGGATGCTGTCTGCGCTATCGCGGTGGAAGCTCTGGATCATGGCATCGTAACCCGGGGCGGCGGCGGAGATTTCCCACGCAATGTGATGGTATCCCCGCTGTCCGGTGTGGAACAGGGAGAGTATTTTGACGTCAGCCCGTATGCGGAGGCTGCGGCGGAATATCTGATGACGCTGATCAAAACCGTGAAGCTGCCACGTAAATTAAAAGTCTGCTTCTCCAACTCCCCGGCCAACCGCACCCATGCCACCTTCCGCGACCTGGGATTTGTGGCAAGGCAGGACGGCACCTTTGACGTATACAGTGCCGGAGGTCTCGGCAACAACGCCAAGATGGGCGTTCTGGTGGCAGAGAGCGTTGAGGGCAGCAAGATTCTTTATTATATCCGTGCCATGGTGGATATGTTCACCACCTACGGCAATTACGAGAACCGAGCCAAAGCAAGAACCCGCTACATGCAGGATGTTCTGGGCGACAAGTATGCAGAAGAATTCCAGAAGAAACTGGACGTTGTCTTTGCCAGCGGCGTCAACATGGACATTCCGGCGGAGAAGATTTCAGCAGAAGAAGGTGCTGCCGGAAAAGCAGAGGCCGATGCCCCAATGCATGTGACAAAGACCGGAGACGGCAGCACAGCGGAAGGCTGGCGTGTGATCCCGCAGAAACAGGAGGGTCTCTATGCGGTGGCATACCATCCGATCGGAGGCTGCCCGAATCCGGACAAGTTAGTGGAGATCTACGACGCCATCAAAGATATGGATCAGGCGGAGCTTCGGGTAGCGCCGGACGAGACCGTGTACATCATCAACTGCACTGGCAGTGAAGCAAAGAAAATCCTCGATATCACCGATGACGGCGCATCCAATCTCTTTGAGACATCGGTGGCCTGCATCGGCGCATCTATCTGCCAGGTGGGCGTGAGGGACTCCCAGAAACTGCTTGCCACTCTCGTGGCTGCTGCAAGAGAATGGAACTTCCCGGAGGGAACCCTGCCGCGCATCCACATTTCCGGCTGCCCGTCTTCCTGTGGTACCCATCAGATCGGACGCATCGGATTCCGGGGCGGCATGAAGAAAGTGGACGGAAAACCGGTTTCCGCCTTTGTTCTCTATGTCAACGGAAAAGAAGGTGAACCGGCACAGTTCGGCGAACAGCTGGGTACTATTCTGGAAGAAGAGATTCCATCGTTTCTCAAAGCGCTGGGAGAGGAGATCGCAGCCAGCGGCAAAGATTTTGAGACCTGGTACGCAGAGGATCCGGAGAGATTCAAAGAAATCGCAGCTCCATATTTATAAAATGAAGTAAATTTGCTGTTGACAGGTATTTTACACACAAAAAATGTATTGAAATTTTGATAGATGTGGAAATCCTGGCCAGAAAATGGTACACTTTTTTAGATAAAAAGATTTTGATTGTCAAAAGAGGACAATCTTTGATAAACAATTACAGAAAAACAGGAGGAAAGCCCATTGAAAAGAGAAACCGTCATTGTTATTGATTTCGGCGGACAGTACAATCAGTTAGTGGCAAGACGCGTCCGGGAATGTAACGTATACTGCGAAATCTATTCCTACAGAACGGATATCGAGACGATCAAGAAAATGAATCCAAAGGGAATCATTCTCACCGGCGGCCCGAACAGCTGCTACGAAGCCGATTCCCCGACTTACACGAAAGAATTATTCGAGCTTGGCATCCCGGTACTGGGATTATGCTACGGCGCCCAGCTGATGATGCACATTTTAGGAGGCAAAGTCGAGGCAGCCAAAGTGCGGGAATACGGCAAGACAGAAGTCTTTGTCGACACAGAATCCCCGCTCTTTACCGACATCGAGCCATCCACCATCTGCTGGATGAGCCACTTTGACTATATCTCCCAGCCGGCGCCGGGCTTTACGGTCTGCGCCCACACAAAAGACTGCCCGGTGGCAGCGGCAGAAGACCGCAGCCGGAACCTGTATGCCATCCAGTTCCATCCGGAAGTACTGCACACCGTCCGCGGCAAGGAAATCTTAAGCAACTTTGTATACAATGTCTGCCACTGCGCCGGCGACTGGAAAATGGACTCCTTCGTACAGGACTCCATCAAAGCCATCCGTGAAAAAGTCGGCGACGGAAAGGTCCTTCTCGCCTTATCCGGCGGCGTGGACTCTTCCGTGGCGGCGGGACTCTTATCCCGTGCCATCGGCAAACAGCTCACCTGTGTCTTCGTAGATCACGGCCTTCTCCGTAAAAACGAAGGTGACGAGGTAGAAAATGTATTCGGACCAAACGGAGACTTCGACCTGAACTTCATCCGCGTCAATGCCCAGGAACGCTACTATGGCAAACTGGCAGGCGTCACAGAACCGGAGCAGAAGCGCAAGATCATCGGTGAAGAATTCATCCGCGTCTTTGAGGAAGAAGCCAAAAAGATCGGCGCTGTGGACTACCTCGCCCAGGGAACCATCTACCCGGACATAGTCGAGAGTGGCCTCGGCGGAGAATCTGCCGTGATTAAATCCCACCACAACGTGGGCGGCCTCCCGGACTACGTCGACTTCAAAGAAATCATTGAGCCGCTCCGCGACCTCTTCAAAGACGAGGTCCGCAAAGCCGGCCTTGAACTGGGCATCCCTGAAAACCTGGTATTCCGCCAGCCATTCCCGGGCCCGGGCCTTGGCATCCGCATCATTGGCGAAGTCACCGCCGAGAAAGTCCGCATCGTGCAGGATGCTGACGCCATCTACCGCGAGGAGATCGCCAAAGCCGGCCTTGACAAAGAGATCAATCAATACTTTGCAGCCCTCACCAACATGCGCTCCGTCGGTGTCATGGGCGACGAGCGTACCTACGACTACGCCGTAGCGCTCCGTGCTGTAAAGACCATCGATTTCATGACAGCCGAAAGCGCAGAGATTCCATTTGAAGTGCTGCAGAAAGTCATGAGCCGGATCATCAACGAAGTGAAAGGCGTAAACAGAGTATTCTACGATCTGACCAGCAAACCGCCGGGAACGATAGAATTTGAATAGTGGAAAAAATCCCCTCAGAGGGCTTAAATAAGCCATCTGAGGGGATGAAAAAAGGCTCCGTGACAATGATATGACAATAATCTTTTTAATGCGATTAAACAAACGAATAAATCACGTTTTCCTTATAAATAAATTCCTGTTTAGCGGCTGAATAATAGCATGCGGCTTCTAAAGTGTCAAGTAATTTAAAAAATTAAAAATTTGTTTTTGACTGTGTTGAATGTGATATAGTTCAGCTAAAAGACAGAAAGGATGTGAGATCAGTGAAGTATGTTGTATTATTTTTTGTCATTCTTGCTGGCGATTTTGTAGCACACTATATTTGTAAGTGGTTAGACAGAAAGAATAGTAAATAATTAAGGATATTATTATTTCTCTTACTGTTACTATTGTGGCAGGTGTGATTTGCCATCTCATCTGCAGATGCTTGGACGGTGACAAGTAACTGGCAACCAGCCTATGGGTTTAAACCTTCCCATTGACAAAAGTAGGAATAGAAAATCCAGGAGGTTGCAGCTTCTGGGTTTTCGTTTGTCATCCTGTATGGATTTATTATCTCTCTTTGTCTATCGGCATTATAGAATATGACAATCGAAGTTTCAATATATTAGATAAATTTGGAAAATTATAGTTGCTGTCCAGTAATCGTTGGAAATGCAGAATTACTTTATATCTTTCGTTTCTATTTCTTTTCTGTGCAATTATTTTCTGAATAATATTGGAAGGCTTTCACGATATATTCGCTGCTCCCTGCCCCATGTTTTGTGTCGAACACTTTGCTAAGATAATCATTAGAATAGGTGTCAATCATCATCCGGCAATAATTTTCTACGCCTCCAATCAGAAGTCTTGGGGCAGTGGCCTGAGCGTGGGCTATGATTTCCTCTACAATGCTTTGAACCGGTTCCGAAGCTACATCTTCTCCTTTGTGAGAAGCCAGTTTTAGAAACTTATCTTCTGTCCGCATTTCTTCCGGTATCTGTGAATACCAGTCCTCCATAATTTCAGAAAAATGCTCCAGATTATGCTTCATTTCTTCGGTATATTTTTCAATGCTGCCAAACTACTGAATGGCGAGTTTTGTCACATGTTCTTCATCATCTCTGATCTTCTGGATGAACATGTCAAAATTTTCAATGCTTCCCCAGTGCTGAATGACGGTTTCTGTCTGATTGGATTTGAAATCTTCCAAAGCGTTGATGTAATCCGACAGGTCAAATTCTTTAAAGCTCATATATTGTTCTCCTTTCTCAAGACGTTCGAGAAGCTGTATAAGCCGGTCAAGACGATCCCGTTTCAGCAGGAACAGTTCTTTTTGCTTTTTAAAAGCAGCAATCCTGTCAAAATCTGGTTTCTCCAAAATCTCTTTTATTTCTTTTAGTGGAAATCCCAGCTCCTTAAAAAATAAGATTTGTTGTAAGGTCTGCAATGCGTTGCCATCATACATTCGATAACCGGATGCAGTGAGTTTGCTTGGTTTCAGCAGCCCGATTTCATCATAGTATTGAAGTGTCCGTATGCTGACGCCAGTAAGTTTGGCAACCTGACTTATACTTTTCATTAAAACAGCTCCTCTCAGTACAGGAAAAACAGAACTGACCGGTCACATCTGTTATGTTTCCCTTGAGAAAAGAATACCATATCACGTAACGTGAGAGTCAAGAGAATTTGCCGATTATTTTTTTGGATATATGACTATTATGAAAAAAAATCCATTCCGGGAAACAAGCGAAGCAAATTTGTTTCGCCAGGAACAATTATTTCAATCTCCTGAAATAAAAGGGAGAAAAAGAAAGAGACATTCCGGCGGACCTGTGGTAATATAAAAAACACCGGCAGCTTCGCCGAAAAATTAAAAAGAAAACGATTTATTATAGTTCGATTTCATTACCAAAAATAAAAGATAAAGTCTGTGTCACTATATTTAGTGAAGTGATTGTTGCTATTTACTAAATGTGGCGATCGGGAACGTGATGTCGCTATGTTAAGATTTTAAGGTTAGAGAAGAATTGAGTTTTTTACGAAAAAATGATAAACTAAATAAAACCATTAATTTTTTGGTATAAGAAGTTTAAGCTGGCATGGCTGTTTGTTATGACAAATTATCTTATTTAATGATTGATAGAAAAATTACAAATTCCCAGCTTAAAGAAAAAGTTGGTTTTAGTCCTAATATAATCACTCGCCAAAAAAGAACGAATACATTTCATTGGATAGCATTGAACGAATCTGTAAAGTACTGGATGGTGGTGTTGATGATATCCTTGAATTTGATTTTTCTGCATTAAATGTATCGGAGCACAATTGCTCGATGTGCTTTCCGGAGGAACGTAATAATGGAGAACATTAAAGAGTTTATTAAATCTACAAAGTTAGTAAGCCGCATTTTTATGGAAAGTTGGCTGTTTATGTGTATACTGATTACATTATCTTTTTTAGTGGGAAGTTCTAAAG
>DSLMC04103__coassemble_1020_pt1 | contig 14657 bp, 8 predicted proteins | sample DSLMC04103__metabat2_low_PE_013 | metagenome-assembled genome bin DSLMC04103 | reverse complement strand
AGAACGAATGGCATCGTCTGTTATATGAGAAACCTGTTGTCACCTTTACAAATCCCCACTTGATTGAAACCAACAGCAAAAAGCCGCTGATCCATGTGTTGTGGATTAGCGGCTTTGTCATCAAATATCGTTCTGTTTCAGATATGCCTGAACAAAGATTATTTCTTCGCTCCTGTTGCGTCCATGTACCGGTTGACTGCGCTGATCAATGCGATAACGGAGGCATTGATGATATCGTTGTCGATGCCGACGCCCCAGTAGGTCTTGCCGTCGGTGCCGTCGATGGCAACGTAAGCGCAGGCTTTGGAGCTGGAACCGGTTTCCAGAGCGTGCTCTTCGTAGGTGGAGATAGTGTAGTCAATCTCGGAGTGACGTTTTAAGGCGTTGCTCACAGCGTCCAGACGGCCGTTTCCTTTGCCGTGGTATACCTTGTGAACGCCGTATTTGTCGATGGTCAGCTCGGTCTGAATACCGTCTTTCTGCTCAAAGTGTACTTCTTTGAACTCGATCGGGCTTGTGATGTTGACATATTTCTCTTTAAATACTTTGAGCACTTCCTCCGGCTGCAGTTCTTTGTGGGCGTGGTCGGAAACGTCTTTGACAGAGTAGCCGACTTCTTCCCGCATCTGCGGTGGAATCCGGATGCCGTATGTTTTGTCCAGAAGGAATCCGATGCCGCCCTTGCCGGACTGGCTGTTGATCCGGATGACGTCGGCTTCGTACTCGCGTCCCAGATCTTTCGGGTCGATGGCAAGGTAAGGAACCGTCCATTTGTCGCAGTTGTGAGTCTCTCTCCAGGTCATGCCTTTGGCGATAGCGTCCTGATGGGAACCGGAGAAGGCGGCGAAGACCAGTTTGCCGGCATATGGCTGTCTTTCGTAAACGTGCATACGGGTCACTTTTTCGTATTCATCCACGATGGCTGGCAGATGACTGAAGTCCAGTTTCGGGTCAACGCCGTGAGAGTACATATTTAATGCCAGTGTGACGATATCCACATTTCCGGTACGCTCGCCGTTTCCGAATAAAGTACCTTCCACGCGGTCTGCGCCGGCGAGAACGGCAAGTTCTGCGTCAGCGACGCCGGTACCGCGGTCGTTGTGCGGGTGCACGGATAATACGACGCTGTCTCTGTATTTTAAGTTGTCGCTCATGAACTCGATCTGGCTGGCATATACGTGCGGCATGGAGTGGGAGACGGTAACCGGCAGATTGATTATGGTCGGCCAGTCTTTGGTCGGTTTCCACACATCCAGTACGGCGTTACAGATATCAAGAGCGAAATCCATCTCTGTTCCGGTAAAGCTTTCCGGAGAGTATTCAAAGCGGTAGTTTCCGCCGTCCTCTTCGGTCAGGCGTTTTAATAATTCCGCGCCGTCCACGGCGATCTTGATGATCTCTTCTTTTGACTTTTTGAAAACCTGTTCCCTCTGTGCCACGGAAGTGGAATTGTACAGATGAACGACAGCCTGTTTTGCTCCCTTAATGGCCTCAAAGGTTTTTTTGATGATATGTTCTCTGGCCTGGGTTAATACCTGAATGGTCACGTCATCCGGGATCAGGTTCTGTTCAATCAAAGTACGGCAGAATTCAAACTCTGTCTCGGAAGCGGCCGGGAAGCCGACTTCAATCTCTTTAAAACCGATCTTTACCAGCAATTTAAAGAATTCAATCTTTTCTTCCAGACTCATCGGGATGATCAGGGCCTGGTTGCCGTCACGAAGGTCAACGGAACACCAGATCGGCGGTTTTTCGATATGATCCTTTTCCACCCATTTGTGTGTGTGTGTCGGTGACGGGAAATACATGGTCTTGTACTTATCTGCATGCTGCATGATGAATAATCCTCCTTCTGATAGATTACGCCCGGGGCGCATTATTAAAATATGTTGATTTATCCGTGATAAGGACCGGCGGAATTTTCTATGAAATAAAAAACCGCCTCTTCCTCAAAAGAAAGAGACGGAGAAAACTCACGCGGTACCACTCTTATTCATACAAAATGTATGCGCTCATCACAGATACGGACTTGAATAAGTCTTATATCCTCCTGTTATAACGGTCAGGCTCCGGCTATGCCTACTGCATCTGCGGTTCAGCACGCTGCTCAGAGGCGAGTTCAAATCTGTCCTGCAGCCGCTTCGCACCACCCAGCGGTTCTCTGAATGCATTCGGGATTCTACTATTCCTCGTCAGTGCATTTGACTGTTCTACTTTAGCATGAAACGAAAGGAGTGTCAACTGCAAATTTTATGTAGCCGGATTTTGGTTTTGGCCGGTTACTCCACCGCCCGCAGTCGTTCCACGATGCTGTCTTTTTCCAGGTTCCGGAAACAGAGGTACGGAAGCAGGACGGCGAAGAGCAGCAGTACCGGCGTGCAGATGACAAGGGGCAGCAGGGCAAAGTGGAAGGTGGTAAATCCTCCGGCGGTTAAGGCGCGGACGATCACACCCACGGTGAAGATGCTCAAAATGTATGAGATCACCAGGGTGATGCCGGCGTAATACAGGCCTTCGCAGGTGAGCATGTTCCGAAGCTGTCTCTTTGTCATGCCGATGCTCTGGATCATGGCAAATTCCCGGCGGCGGGAGATGATGGCGGTCACCATACTGTTGATAAAGTTCAGGATGCCGACCAGGGCGATAACCATGCTGATGGCATATCCGATCACGGCGGAGGAACGGCGCTCGTCCTCGTACTGTTTCGCCATCGTCTGGCGGGAGGTGATGGACATGCCGGAGGCTTTGGTCTGCTGGTAGTCGGTCAGCAGCTCGGAAGCTTCGTCGATACCCGAATCTTCCACATTGAAATAATACTTGCGCAGGTGACTGTCCGGCCACATCTGTGTGAAGACGTCCGCCGGGATGACGAGCGGAACGTCAAAGACCGGTGTGGAGCCGGCTACCATCGGCTGCAGCGGGGAGAGTACGGCCATGATGGTGAAGGTTCGTCCGTTGACGTTGACTTTTTCACCCACAGAGTAGGTTGGCAGTCCGGTCCCGGCCTCGGTGGCAGGGCCGATGGCAAGGGCGTAGTCGCCGGTGGCGAATTGTTCCGCGTCAAAGCTACCGTCCAGGATATAGTTTTCACTGGCGGCGGCAGTGAGAATCAGGCCGTCGGCGCCGTAGATGGTGTGCGGCACGGCATTTCCCTGTAAGGCGGAGTCATAGACATCCTTCCACATCGGAAAGCTCGGGTCGAAGGACGCGTAGTCGTCCAAAATGTCCTGGGTGTAATAGGAAGTAAAATTATCCTGCGCCTCTTTACTTAACGGCATGGAAGTCTCTTTCGAGTAGAGCCGTCCTTCGGCTTCCAGGGTGTCAAGGCTTCGGATTTCGGAGAGCAGATCTTCACCGATGGTCTGGTTTGCCGGGTCGTATCCGGAGACGGCGCTGTTGGTGGCATCGTCAATCTGGAAGTCGGCGACAGTTAAGTCCATGAGATATTTATCCATGTCGAAACTTGCGTTGCTGGCGTAGAAATAGCTCATCAGCACCAGCCCCAGTGTGAGGGAGCAGATGACCATGACGGTACGTTTCCTGTTGCGCCACAGGTTGCTCCACGCCATCGCGGCGATGGAAGCGCCTTTTTTTGATTTTTTCTGTTTTTTCTTTATCGAAGTATCCGCGTCCGTGTAGCGGAGTGCTTCCATCGGGGAGACCTTCCCCGCCTGGCGGGCCGGAAGCAGGGAAGAGCACAGCACGGTCACATAGGCGAACACGGCGGAGCCGATGAAGATGACCGGGTTGGTGGATACGACGGTGTCCGGATTATCTCCGCCGATCATCACCGGCACCAGAACGATGCCTAAGAGATAACCGATGATCAGTCCGACTGGAATCCCGATGAGGGAAAGTCTGGCCGCCTGTCCCCGGATGATTTTTTTGATCTGCTTTCTGGTCGTTCCCAGTGTTTTCAGTCTGCCGTAGAACTGGATATCCGAGGCGACGGAGATCTGGAATACATTGTAGATGATCAGGTATCCTGCCACGAAGACCAGAAGCATGCCGGCGTAGGTGGACAGATTTTCCATGAAAATGCTTTGCTGTACGCCCGGGTCGTACGCCAGGTTGGTGGTAAATTCCACATCGGTGATGCCGGTGTCAGAAAGCACCTGTGCCATCTGTCCTTCAATGTCATCGGTATCAGCAAATGTGACGCCCATCATGCGGGTGCCGAGAACCTGACCGTCCGATGGCCCGGCGGCATAGTCGCAGGCTTTCAGGGCGAATTCTTTGCTGACCCATGCCATGCTGGCGTAGGAAGAGGCGTTTCCTTCCCAGAAACCGCACAGCGTAAATGTACTGGAAGTCATCTCCGGGGAGGTGATATCCTTCTGCCATTCCAGCGTGACGCTGGCGCCAAGCTCCGGCGTGATACCGAGACGCTGCAGGGTCAGAGTGTCGAGCGCGATCTCGTCTTCGGCTTCCGGCATCTGCCCGGTTTCCGGCCAGGCAAAACTGTCTTTGGCATACTGGTCGCTGGCGTAGCGGATCTCCACCTGCCGCCCGGCCAGATTCGTATTTTGTGCGTTGCCGAGGACGATGGAATACCCGGAGCCTGCCACCAGAGGGTGTGCGGCGATCTTCTCGATCTCTTCATCGGTAATGCTCTTCGTGGAGGAATGCGCGGTGGTTCCCGACTGGCGCAGATACATTTCCGTCATATTTCGTCCCAGACTCTGAGCCAGCGTAAACAAGGTGGTAAACATCATCGTCGTCAGAACGATGGCGAGGATGGCGACCAGATTCCGCCGCCGGTTCGTTTTAAAACTGCGCCGGGACAATGTCTTTAACATGGACGACTGCGGCGCTTTGCCGCCGTGGGCGGCTGCCTGCTCCGAGTCGCTGCGTTTGCGGATAAGACCGGAGGCGTTTTTTGTCTGATTTTGCATTTCCCTCACCGTCCTTCCTTCTGAGAAACATTTTGCACCGACTGAGAAAGTTCCTGTTCCGACGGGGAAGGTTCCTGCTCCGGCTGGGAAGCATTTTGCGCGGAAGAATCCGTGTGAATCCGGCCGTCCTCAATGCGGATCGTGCGGTCAGCCTGAGCGGCGATCTCCGGATTGTGGGTGATCATCACGATGGTCTGGTGGAACTTTTCGCTGGTGAGGCGCAGAAGCTCGATAACCTCATCGCTGGTACGCGAATCCAGATTTCCCGTCGGCTCATCTGCCAAAATGATGGCAGGCTTGCTGGCGAGAGCTCTCGCGATGGCAACCCGCTGCTGCTGTCCGCCGGAAAGATTATTTGGCATGTTGTAAAGCTTCTGGTTCAGGCCAAGCAGGGAAATAATCTCATCCACGAAGGCGTCATCCGGCTGCCGGCCGTCCAGCTGAATGGGCATGACGATATTTTCATAGACATTTAAAACAGGAACCAGATTATAATTCTGGAAGATAAAACCGATCTTCTGGCGGCGGAACACGGTCAGCGCGTCGTCGCTCATGGAATCCAGCGTGACGCCGTCCACCTGCACGCTGCCGGATGTCGGGCGGTCCAGCCCGCCCAGCATATTTAAGAGAGTGGACTTGCCGCTGCCGGATGTGCCGATGATAGCGACGAACTCGCCCTCCTCGATGGATATGCTCACGTCGTTAAGCGCTTTTACAAGATTTTCTTTTTGACCGTATTGTTTTACAAGATGGGATGTGCTTAAAATACTCATACTGTCGCTCCTTTTTTACTTTTTCGTTTTCCATGAAATTTCCGGTCATATTGCTTAAAAATTTTTCAAAACCGGAAGTGTGTGTATGGAAGTTGTTTTGATTATATCGCTATACAAAAAAGCAGCAACAAAAGATGCGTAAACTAATACGCAGGAGGAAAAAATTAATGTTCCTCCACCGGTATCATGATCTTCAGCACAAAGACGCCGTCTTTGCATTTGACGGTGCATTGCCCGTCGTATTTGTCCACGGCGGCGCGGATGTTGGACAGGCCGAAGCCGTGGAACAGGGCGTCTTCCTTGGTTGTCTTGCCGCTGGCGTCAGCGTCCGGCAGGGCGTTGTTTTCCACCGCGATGACGAGCATGTCGTGGATGCGGCGGGCTTTTACGGAGACGACGCGCCGGGAAACGGCGAGTTTTTCGCTGGCTTCGATGGCGTTATCGAGGGCGTTGCCGAAGATGGTGCTGATATCCAGCGGGTCCAGGAAGCTTCCGTCGGCAAAGTGGAGGATGGCGGTGAAGTCAATCTGTTTTTCGCGGGCAGTTTTTGCCTTGTCCCGGATGATGACGTCCAGATAAGGGTTTCCGGTGCGGTAGTAGTTCTCGTAGGATTCCATCTGCTGCCGGAGATGGCGGAAGGAGGGATGGACGCTGTCCGTTGATACATTTTCAGTGAAAGATGCCGCCGGTTCTGTGTCAGCCATCACATTTTCCAGCACCAGCAGGTGGTTTTTCATGTCGTGATAGATCTGGCGGATGCGGGTTTCGTCTTCCATTTTCTCTTCATAATAATTCTGGCGCATTTCCAGTTCCTGGGCGTGCCAGGCGGTCTGCATCGCCCCGCACATGTAGGAGGCCAGATAGATGCAGCCGAAGCTTGAGAAAATGGAGGCGGCGCAGATCGGGTAGACGATGATGATCCGATCCGGCATAAAATAGATGATCGTAAATATGGAGACGACGGAGGCGAGCATCAGTATGTCTACGATGAGCCACATACGGTTTGTGAGGGTGTAGGTGGTGTCGCGCAGATATCTTTTAAGGAACAGCCAGGCGCCGGTCCAGAAAAGAAGTCTTGCCAGCAGTGTAGCGGCGTGGATGGCAGTGCTTAAGAGCATGATTCCCGGCGTCCAGGCAGAAGTCTCGTTGGGCGCTTTGGTGATGCCGAAGAATAAAGAGGCGCCGGCGTCCTGCATGATATAGTTGATGGCGATGACCGCCGGATAAAAGATCAGCACGGCGGTGAGCTTTTCCACCCACCGGCCCCGGTGGAAAAGGATCAGATAAAGGCTGAATCCGATCAGGGAGCCCAGCAGGTTGGCAAGGTCGTTGGAATAAATGATGGTCACAGCAAAAAAGCTGCAGGCGAAAAATGCCAGAATGCGCGCGACCCAGTTTCGGCGGACCGGCAGAAAGGTGTGAAGGATCCAGAAGAAGACGAATACATACGTCCATTCCAGAAAAAAGGATAAAATGTTCAGAAAGTGTATCATAGCATGTCTCCCCAGTAATCCGTCAGCTTTTCCATGAACGCCTTGCGGCGCGGCTGGCTGATGGGTATTTTTTCGCCGGTGATCAGGGTGATCTCCAGCTTTCGCACGCCTTTTACGTAGGCGAGATTGATCAGGTAGCTGGTGTGGCAGCGGGCGAACCCTTTGCCCTGCAATGTTCGTTCGATCTCCTTCATGCTGCGGTAGCAGAGGATACTCTCTTTTTCCGTGTGGAAAAGGAGGTTCCGGTTGAAGGTCTCTATGTAACGGAGATTTTTGAGCAGAATCTTGTATTTGCCCGTGTCGTTGGACACGACAAGAAACGGCTCCGTTTCCAGCGGACGTCTGCGGATGAACCGGTCCAGCTCTGCTTTCAGCCGTCCGTATTGCAGCGGCTTTATGATATAGTTGGCTGCCTGATATTTGTACCCTTCCAGTCCGTACTGGGCGAGGGTGGTAAGGAAGATGATGCCGACGCTCTCGTCTTTTTCGCGGATTTTTTCGGCGGCGCGAAGACCGTCCACCATCTTCATCTGTATATCAAGAAAGATCAGATCAAAGGACGGGTCGTATTTCTCGATCAGGTCGAGCCCGTCATAGAAAACAGAAGTTTTGATCTCCTCTCCGGTTTCCAGAATATACTGCGACAGCAGTTCTTTTAAATGATCCACAAAAGCTTTTTCGTCGTCGCAGATGGCGATGTGCAGCATGGGTGCCTGTCCTCACTTTCTGTTGAGTCTGTCGTCCCCGGGAAGCCATGAGATCTGTCCCGGGACGAGGCTGTCTTTTTTAAGACAAAACCGTCACTTATTATAACGGCTCAGGGGTGATTTCTCAAGGGGGGAGACTGTCCGAAAACTAAGATGAATGTTCATCGAAATTAAGATTGAGCCACTCTTATGAGTGTTCAATATAGATATTTATACTGCACATTGAAAACTGAATAAAGTACACAGAAATCATGCATCTATGGTTCAAATATAGTATAATAAAACCAGAGAAAAAATCTTTTTCGAGGTGTGATGATATGCCATATGTTTCCGGATTTGACCGTAATCAGCTGATGTGCTGTTCATGGGATGCATTTGTAGATGAAGAAAGTATTGCAAGAATAATTGATGCGTTTGTGGAACATCTTGACATGAAGAAATATGGTGTAAAAGCTGCGGCTGTGGAAGGTCGTCCATCCTATGATCCGAAAAGCCTTTACAAGCTTTATATTTACGGAAGCAGAAAAGGAATTCGTTCTTCACGAAAGCTGGCAGAAAGCTGTAAGGTGAATCTTGAAGTGAAATGGATGACTGGTGGTGTAGAACCTGATTTCCGTACCATCTCAGACTTCAGAAAAGACAATATAGACAGCCTTAAGGAAATCTTTCATGAGTTTAACCGTCGGATTTCCGGTGCGGTGGAATGGGGATTTACATCAGTGGACGGAACAAAAATCCAGGCCAATAATTCGAAAGATAATAACTTCACAAAAAATAAGCTGGATGACCGGATCAAGTGGCTGAACGGACATACAGATGAATATCTGCGGATACTTAACGAGATGGATAAACAGGAAGAGTCAGACGAGATTCCCGGGGAATTAACCAGAGAAGAGCTTGAAGCAAAACTAAAAGAAGTTCAGGAACGTCTTGCCAGATATTTGGAGTATCAGAAGTTAATGGAGGAAACCGGAGTATCACAGTTATCTATCACGGATGCAGATGCAAAACTTATGAAAAATAAGAACGGTTTTGCAGTAGCATATAATCCACAAACGGCAGTAGATTCCGAAACACATCTGATCCGGGATTTTCAAATGACGAATCAGGTGACAGACCATGGTTTGTTGGAAAGTACCATGGAGGAAATAAAGAAAGCTGAACCAGAAAATATCGTAGAGGTGGTGGCTGATAAGGGTTATGAGAATACGGAGGATATGGTAAGCTGTCTGGAAAATGGAATAATTCCCCATGTCATAACAGATGACGGAAAAGAAGGTTACGAAATCGAAACACCCTATGAAAAATCGAAAGCAGATCTTACCAGCACAGCCCCAGAGGAATTAAAGAAAGCCCTGCATGCGGGACAGATACCGGAAGCTTATAAATCAGTGATACAGGACATGAAAGTAGAGACTGTGCGCCGGAAAGTAGTGGATGAAAAACCAGAAAAAGACAGAGTATATGGCAGTCAGGAAGAAATGCTGGAAAAGGCGAAAACAGGATATTTTGTCAGAGACCCTGAACAAAATCTGGTATACTGTCCAGCAGGAGAAATCCTACGACAGAAATGCATAAAGAAAAACGGAAATATACGTTATGCGAATAAAAATGCCTGCAGGCATTGCCCAAACCGAAACAAGTGTTACAAAGGAAAAGGCGAATGGAAAGAAATTGATTTTACAAAAGATCAGCTGGAGAAACCATGTAAGGATTGGCTGGAAGCAGAAGGAAATAAACCAGAAGAAACAGCATCGAAAGAGAAATATCATTATGAAAAGAAGAAGATTGTAAAATTCTTTTTGAAACCAAACCGGGAGAAAATGACGCAGCGGATGTGTCTGTCGGAACATCCATTTGGAACTATAAAACGAGCCATGGGAGCCACTTATTTTCTACTAAAAGGAATGCGAAAAGTGGCTGGGGAGTTTGCGCTCTTCTGTCTGGGATATAACCTTGAACGGGCGAAAAATCTCCTGGGATTTCAAAAAATGATGGAATTAATGGAAAAGGGATAAGCCCCTTCCTTCATTCTGTGTATTTTGTTCAGTTTTCAATGTCACAGAAAAGAAGGAAAGGGGCTAAATTTATGCCTGAAAATGAGGTTTTCGGACAGGCTGGGGGGGGGGTAGAAGTGATTTTCTGGAAAATATATGATACTTTTTTGTTGTATGGAATGGAAACACGATTTTCTGGGGAAGCACTGTCCGAGGCGCAGCGCAAGGATACGGCAGCTGTATTTGTCTGTTTATTATAGAAGAAATGTTGCGAAGCAGCGCAATTCTGTGTAAAATGAGAGGCAGAAGGAACAAAGAGGGGAAAGATTTGCCGCCGTGAAAGCGGATCCTCCGTGTCCGGCTGTAAAGGTGCGGGAGGGAGAAGGCAAACATGACGGGATGAGGAAGTTAAGAAAATGTGGGAGAAAATCAAAGAGCAGTGGAAGAAAATACAGCACCAGATTAAAAATGTGGAGATCCATTATCTCAAAATGATGGGATTTAATTTGAAAATGGGGATTCTGTGGATGATCCGCGCTTTTATCGTCGGACTGGTGGTCGGCGGTTTCAGCAGTGTGTTCACGCTGGGACTTGGCTGGGTCAATGAGACGAGGATGCGCTATCCGTTTCTTTTGTTTTTGCTGCCGGTGGGCGGACTTCTGATCGTGTGGCTGTACCGGCTGTGCGGGATGAAAAAGGATATGGGCACGAATCTTTTGATCACGGCGGTACATAACAGCCATCAGAATGTTCCGTTTTATCTGGCGCCGCTGATCTTCGGGGCGACGCTCATCACCCATCTGTTCGGCGGCTCCGCGGGAAGAGAGGGGGCGGCGCTTCAGATGGGCGGGAGTCTCGGAAATACATTGGGCAGGCTGCTGCATCTGCATGAGGGTGACCGGAAGATTCTCATGATGAGCGGCATGAGCGCCGCCTTTTCCGCTGTGTTCGGCACGCCTCTGGCGGCGGCGATCTTCCCCATGGAGATGATCAGCGTGGGGATCATGCAGTATTCGGCGCTGCTGCCCTGTGTGTTCGCCTCTCTGGTCGCCAATCAGTTCGCTCTCAATATGGGAATTTATCCGGAGGCATACACAGTGACAGGGATTCCGGCAGTGTCCTTTGAAAGCTTTGGCAAATTGATTCTTCTCGGTATTCTCTGTGCGGTGTTCAGTGTAATTTTTTGCAATTTCCTTCGGGGAGCAGGCTTCCTTTACGGAAAATTTTTAAAAAATCCGTATATCAGAGTGATCGTCGGCGGCGTGCTGATCATCATTCTCACAATGCTGGTGGGAAATTTTGACTACAACGGAGCGGGAACGGAGCTGATCGCGCGGGCCATCGAGCAGGGCGAGACACCGACGTTTGCCTTTCTTTTAAAAATGCTTTTTACATCCCTGACGCTGGCGGCGGGATTTAAGGGCGGCGAGATCGTCCCGGCGTTCTGTACCGGAGCCACCTTCGGATGCCTTTACGGCAGCCTCATGGGAATCTCCCCGTCCTTATGCGCTGCTCTCGGCATGACGGCGGTATTTTGCGGAGTGACAAACTGTCCGATCACTTCTATGTTGATTGGTTTTGAATTGTTTGGATTTGAGGGGGCGGTGTTCATTCTTCTGGTGATCTCCGTCAGCTATCTTTTCTCCGGATACAAGGGACTGTACCGCGAACAGATCATTGTTTATTCCAAGTATCACCCGAAATATATCAATCGATTGTCAGGGGATGAGGATTTTGACGGAGAAGATTATGAGGAATGAGGAACAGGAGATTTCACCACGGGTTTTTGTATCCGTTCAGCCATGCCATCTCGGAACCCGGCTGCTGAACGGATGAAATATTTTTGCAATATTTTGTGAAAAATATAGCGCACTGTATTTTTTTGTGCTATAATGGTTAAGCATGTGGAGATCACATGTGTTTTATGTGTGCAGAATATAGATAATTTTTTAAGGAGGAACAACAATGGCAAAAAAATGGGTATACCTGTTTACCGAAGGCGATGCCTCAATGAGAAATCTTCTCGGCGGTAAAGGTGCTAACCTTGCTGAGATGACAAACATTGGCCTGCCTGTACCTCAGGGTTTCACTATCACAACTGAGGCATGTACACAGTACTATGAAGATGGAAGACAGATTAACGACGAGATCCAGGCTCAGATCATGGAGTACATCACAAAGATGGAAGAGATCACCGGAAAGAAATTTGGTGATAAAGAGAATCCTCTTCTGGTTTCCGTTCGTTCCGGTGCCCGCGCTTCCATGCCAGGTATGATGGACACGATCCTGAACCTTGGTTTAAATGAAGACGTTGTAGAAGTATTAGCTGCCAAATCCGGCAATCCTCGCTGGGCTTGGGACTGCTACAGAAGATTCATCCAGATGTATTCTGACGTAGTTATGGAAGTAGGTAAGAAATACTTCGAGGAATTAATTGACAAAATGAAAGCAGAAAAAGGTGTGACACAGGACGTTGACCTTACTGCTGATGACTTAAAAGAGCTGGCTTCCCAGTTCAAAGCTGAATATAAAGAAAAGATCGGGGAAGACTTCCCGACAGATCCGAAGGAACAGTTAATGGGCGCGATCAAGGCCGTATTCCGTTCCTGGGACAACCCACGTGCTAACGTATATCGTCGTGACAACGATATCCCATACAGCTGGGGTACTGCTGTTAACGTACAGAGCATGGCATTTGGTAACATGGGCGATGACTGTGGTACTGGTGTTGCATTTACCCGTGACCCTGCTACAGGCGAGAAGAAGCTTATGGGTGAGTTCTTAACAAACGCACAGGGCGAGGACGTAGTTGCCGGTGTTCGTACACCAATGCCGATCGCTCAGATGGAAGAGAAGTTCCCGGAAGCTTTCGAACAGTTCAAACAGGTTTGCAAGACTCTGGAAGATCACTACAGAGATATGCAGGACATGGAGTTCACTGTTGAGAACAAGAAGCTTTACATGTTACAGACACGTAACGGTAAGAGAACAGCACAGGCTGCTTTAAAGATTGCCTGCGATTTAGTAGATGAGGGAATGAGAACAGAAGAAGAAGCTGTTGCAATGATCGACCCTCGTAACCTTGATACATTATTACATCCTCAGTTCGATGCAGAGGCACTGAAGAAAGCTGTTCCTATGGCAAAAGCCCTTGGTGCATCACCGGGAGCTGCATGCGGTAAGATCGTCTTCACAGCAGAAGATGCTAAAGAATGGGCAGCAAGAGGAGAAAAGGTTATCCTTGTTCGTCTTGAGACATCCCCAGAGGATATCGAAGGTATGAAGAGCGCACAGGGTATCCTGACAGTTCGTGGTGGTATGACATCTCACGCAGCCGTAGTTGCCCGTGGTATGGGTGCTTGCTGTGTATCCGGATGCGGCGACATCATCATGGACGAAGAGAACAAGAAGTTCACTCTTAACGGCAAAGAGTTCCACGAAGGAGATCCTATCTCTCTTGACGGTTCCACAGGTAACATCTACGACGGTATCATCCCTACAGTAGACGCTACGATTGCCGGTGAGTTCGGACGTATCATGGCATGGGCTGACAAATACAGAACCATGGGCGTACGTACCAACGCGGATACACCTGCAGACGCTAAGAGAGCTCGTGAGCTGGGCGCTGAAGGTATCGGCCTTTGCCGTACAGAGCATATGTTCTTCGAAGGAGACAGAATCGACGCATTCCGCGAGATGATCTGTGCAGATACAGTAGAAGAAAGAGAAGAAGCTCTTGAGAAGATTCTTCCATACCAGCAGGGAGACTTCGAGCAGTTATTCGAAGCTATGGAAGGCAACCCTGTAACAATCCGTTTCCTGGATCCGCCTCTGCATGAGTTCGTTCCTCAGACAGAAGAAGATATCAAGAAACTGGCTGACGCTCAGGGCAAGACTGTTGAAGATATCAAAGCAATCATCGAAGGTCTCAAAGAGTTCAACCCAATGATGGGACATCGTGGATGCCGTCTGACAGTAACATACCCAGAGATCGCTGTTATGCAGACAAAAGCTGTTATCCGTGCAGCAATGGCTGTTCAGGAGAAACATGCAGACTGGAATATCGTTCCTGAGATCATGATTCCGTTAGTAGGCGAATTAAAAGAGCTGAAATACGTGAAAGAGATCGTTGTTAAGACAGCAGACGCTGAGATCGCAGCTAAAGGCTCCAACCTCAAATACGAAGTTGGTACCATGATCGAGATTCCTCGTGCTGCATTACTTGCTGACGAGATCGCAAAAGAGGCTGAGTTCTTCTGCTTCGGTACAAACGACTTAACACAGATGACATTCGGCTTCTCCCGTGACGATGCCGGCAAGTTCCTTGACGCTTACTACGACGCTAAGATCTTCGAGAACGATCCATTCGCTAAACTCGACCAGGATGGCGTTGGTAAGTTAATGGATATGGCAGTGAAATTAGGTAAAGGCCAGAGAGCTGACCTCCACTGCGGTATCTGTGGCGAGCACGGTGGAGACCCATCTTCCGTAGAATTCTGCTACAAGATCGGTCTTGACTATGTATCCTGCTCACCATTCCGTGTACCAATCGCTCGTCTTGCAGCAGCACAGGCAGCTATTGCCAACGGAGGAAAATAGATTCTAAAAAATATGTTTATCTCATGTCGCTGGTAGTGACAAGGGATGATGTGAAAAAATACATGTCATATCACCCTGAATATACAAAGGCGAACCGATTTAAAGATATTGTTTGTAAAATCTATATATAAATACTTGAAAGGTTCCGTCGCAGTAACGGTCTAACGACCGTAACTGCTGACGGATTTTTTGT
>DSLMC04103__coassemble_979_pt1 | contig 15264 bp, 13 predicted proteins | sample DSLMC04103__metabat2_low_PE_013 | metagenome-assembled genome bin DSLMC04103 | reverse complement strand
CATATGTCACGTATAATCATGTGCGCCCTCATAGTTTCAATGGGTATCAAACACCCTATCAAGCTCGAATTGCATAAATCGATATTTTTTAGCCACAAGCGTTACAAAAATGCTTGACCACAACACTTTTCTACTATGCGGAATTGCTCTTGAAGCGGCGGCAATGGAAAAAGTAAATTATGGATGGCATTGGAGGACAGACTTTGTATAGCAATGCCTTTTCCGCCGATCCATCCTGCTCCTTTGTACAGATAGAAAAGATAATAGAAAAAACGAGTGCAAACTGGCACATATGCTCTGAGGCGATGAATGTGGTTCTGTATCCGCATAGGCATATTGTGATTCCAGATAGCAGCACGGCCGATGTCACCGCCTTCACAAACAAGCAAATCCCCCTGCTGCACTGTGCATTTTTCAATCTCTGAATCTGTGAAAAACATTTTCTTACGCGAGTCCAGCACAATCCTATCCCAATATAAGTTTGATGTGGTGATATAAGTCAATTTTTGCCCATCTTTATTTGATGCATTCAGTGCTTTACCAGTATTGTGCTGGAAAAGAGTGCCAAGACGTATCCATTTCCAGGTTTCTGGAATTTCAAACGGCACCTTGTCTGCAATGCATACAGGCTCATTTTTCCCGACTTTCTCATAAGGCAAATTATCAGTAGCATCTACTCTGGTTGGTGTGTTATCTTCAAAACGCCTTCTTCTATGGTTTCAACTGTAATATGGCTGTTTGCTGGGAAGCCTGCCTCTTCTAACCATCTTCCCTTTAGAATGATTGTAGGTCTCTCTTGGTAATGATACCCTGATTGGCTGTAAACTTTTAATTTTCTTTTTTTATTCATATTTTCTCCATTTCGCTAAATGATTTTTTCGCTATAATGTTTCTCTATTTTGCCAAATTATTTAAGAAATCCCCTACCCCTCGAAACCTCCAAAAGGACAATCGCAAAAAATGACGCTGAAAATCACTGAAAATAAATGTAAGTATAGGGAAAGAAATCCGCCAGAAACGGCGTATTTACGGGCTTTTTCAAAGCCACATATATGCCAAGAATAAAGTTTGAACACCATAGATCACTATAAATTGGAATTATCCATTTTGATAAAAACTTTATTTATAACAAAACGGCATTGCACTTCCAGTTAATTAAAGAAAATGCAATGCCATTCTTTTTTCAGGTTTTGTGAAAATATATCCTTGCGCCAAAACGTATAACACCTGTCCTCCAAGGTCTATCCCCCCCCTGGGTAAATCAATTTCCCTATACCCATTCTACGGAAACAGAAACACACACCTATTTTCGCTCCAAATCGGCAGAAACCTTTGATTTACTGGGCTTTTCTCGTGAGCAGAGCGACTGTTTCCACATGGCAACTGTGCCCGAACTGGTCTACCACCGCCACGCGGGTAATCTCATACCCTTCCTCACAGAGGATGCGGCAATCTCTTGCCAGCGTTGCCGGGTCGCAGCTTACGTAGACGATGCGTTCCGGCGCCATGGCGGTCATCGTATGAAGGAGCGTTTCGTCGCAGCCTTTTCGCGGCGGGTCGACGACGATGACGTCCGGACGGACGCCAGTGCGCCGGTACTCGGCAGGTACAATCTCTTCCGCCTTTCCCACAAAAAATGTGACGTTGTCCATCTGGTTGAGGGCGGCGTTGCGGCGGGCGTCGTCGATGGCTTCCCTGACAATCTCCACGCCGCAGACCTGACTGGCCTTCTGCGCCAGGAAGAGGGAGATGGTGCCGATGCCGCAGTAGAGATCCCAGACGATTTCCTCGCCTTTCAGGTCGGCATACTCCAGGGCTTTGGAGTAGAGAACCTTTGTCTGCGCCGGGTTCACCTGAAAGAAGGAGAGGGGCCCGATCTGATAGCGGACGTCTCCGATGTAGTCCTCGATATAGCCTCTGCCCCAGAGAGTTTCGCAGGCTGCGCCCAGAATGCGGTTTGTCTTCTCTTTATTGGTGTTGACTATGATGCTGGTCATGCCCGGAATGTCCGCCAGTTTCTCTACCAGAGCGGCGCTGTTTTTCAGCTGTTCTTTTTTGCCGTTCAGGACGAGGCAGACCATGATCTCTCCGGTGACGAATCCCACCCGGGTGAGGATGTGACGGACAAGTCCGGTGTGCGTTTTCTCCTCGTAAGGGCGGATGTGATTCTTACGCAGATACTCCAGAATAATCTCCAGAATATCTTTGTTGACTTCCGCCTGAATGAGACAGTCGGTGTTTGGCACGATGGTGTGGGTGCGTCCGGCGTAAAAGCCGGCGATGATGTTGCCGTTTTTGTCCATTCCGATGGGGTACTGGGCTTTATTCCGATAATGCCATGGATGCTCCATACCGTAGATGGGCTCCATTTTTCCTTCGATATCATCAAATCCACCGATGCGTTTCAGGCAGTTTACCACCTGGTTCCATTTGAACTCCTTCTGTTTTTCGTATGAGAGCTGCTGAATCTTGCAGCCGCCACACTGCCTTGCCACAGGGCAGGGTGGGGTCACCCTGTCCGGAGATGGCTCCAGAATGTCTACCAGACGGGCATAACCATAATTCTTTTTCAGTTTTGTGACAGAGACCTTCACTTTATCCCCGATGACGGTATCCTTAACGAACAAAGGAAAGCCCTGGTATTTGCCAAGGCCTTCCCCTTCTCTCGTGAAGTCTTCGATGGTAAGCAGAATCTCCTGATTTTTCTTCAACTCCATTGATATACTCCTGATTCTATCCTTATCAAATGTATCGCAAACCCGGTCTGCCTGCAGACTGCCGCGCATTGCCTGCACATTTGCAAATGTACCGGCGTATCTGCCGCCGCGGCCAGACCGGCAATCCCTCTTTCTGTGCTTCGCGCATTATTTTGCCGGCGCGCTGGTGCTTCGGATGTTGCTCTCAAATAATTTATTATAGCCGCGCCACTCGCCGCTCTGGCGGTTCTCCTCCGCCAACGCTTCGATGAAGGACTCCATCTTCGCGTCTGTGTTATCGGCAAAGTTCAGCGCCAGCGCCTCGATGAGAGCCGGCTTCTTCGGGGAACCGTATTCCAGTTCACCGTGATGGGCGAGGATGCAGTGTTTGAGCTCGTTGGCAAGCTTCACCGGGAATCCCTGGATGCCGCGGATCTTCTCCTCGACCATCAGCGTTCCCATGACGATGTGGCCGATGAGCTGGCCTTCGTCCGTATAATCATTTTCCGGGAAATCGGACAGCTCGTTGATCTTTCCGATATCGTGGCAGAGCGCTGCGGTGATGAGCAGATCCCGGTTCAGGATCGGGTACTGGGTACAGTAATAGTCACAGAGCTTTGTCACATTCAGAGTATGTTCGAGCAGACCGCCCAGGAATCCATGATGTACCCGCTTTGCCGCGGAATGTTCCTTGAACTTCTTCGCAAACTCCTTGTCTCCGAAGAAAGCGACCAGAAGCTGGCGCAGGTAAATGTTCTGGATGTGATTGACATAACCGACCAGTTCCTTGTACATCTCCGCTGTGTCTCTGCCGGAACACGGGATATAATCCTGCGGGACATATTCCCCTTCCTTGGCGCGGCGGAGCCTGCGGACATTCATCTGAAGATTTCCCTGAAAGCTGGTGACCGTACCCTCGATACGCACATAGTCCATCTGATCGAAGTTGTCAATGCCGTTGTTCAGCTCCCAGATCTTTGTGTCAATGACACCGGTTTTATCCTGAAGGATCAGAGAATAATAGGTCTTCCCTGCCTTGGTTTTCGCTATGTTCTTTGATTTGCAAAGATAAACATCAGAGACGTTATCTCCCTCTCTGAACTCGTTAATATAACGCATACATGATCCCTTCCTAATTTATTTTCCACAAATGTATGGGACATATCAAAAATGTCCTCTTCCCTCACTATATTTTCCCTTTTCTTTCGCGGATACATCCGTATCCCGGACGAAAGTACAAATATTATACTCTACTTTACAGATAATAACAACTGCAAATTGTCGTTTGAACGGCTGTTTCGGGGCATATTTACGCACTTTTTACTTTTCTTTTTCTGCCCCGGCGTTTCACCGGAACTTCTTTTGGTCAGGCACAATGCGCCGGCCGGCGCCGCACCGCGGCGAAAAAAGCACTCCGGCGCCGTAAAGGTTTGACAAAACCATGGTTTCATGTCACAATTATCAGAGCGCGCAGCAGACAGGTTTTTAGCAATTCGGAGAGGGTGAATATTATGATCAGAAAACACGTCATCGTTCGCGGCAGGGTGCAGGGAGTGGGCTTTCGATACATCACATCTTCCATCGCATCCAAATACCATGTGACCGGATGGGTCAGAAATGAATACGACGGGAGCGTTGAGATAGAAGTACAGGGCGCTGAGCACCGGGTCGAGCTGTTCCTGGAAGAACTCAGACAGGGGTACCGGTTTGCCCGGATCGATTCCATGGATGTGGCGGATATTCCGACAGTAAACGCTCTGAAAGAAACGCAGTTTTGCATCCGGCACTGATCCGTTTTCCCGCACTTGTATCTGCGGGTGACAGGCGCGGCTGCAACATATGGAACGGTCGCAAAATCGTATTATAAATCGCAGCGGATCACGGACGCAGAACATATTTTGTAACAGAAAAAACAACAGACAGAATGATATAAAGATCAGGAGATTTGTATGAATGATAAAGCACTGAAAACGCTGGAATATGACAAGATCATTTCCAGACTGGAGACTTATGCGTCTTCACCTATGGGGAAAAAAGAATGTATCTCCCTCCTGCCTTCCTCGGATTACGACGAGATCTTACAGGCGCAGGAGGAGACAAGGGATGCGTTAAGCCGGCTTTATAAGACCGGTTTTTTATCTTTTCAGGGACTGTCCGATATCCGGCCGCATCTCCGCCTGCTGGAGATCGACTCCACGCTGACAGCCGGGGAGCTTCTGGATATCGCAAGACTGCTCTCCATCACCGCGCAGGTGAAGGAATATGGCATGACGGAAGACGAGAGTCTGTCCTTTGACAGCCTGAACACGTACTTTGACATGCTGGAACCGCTGGAGTTTCTGCACCAGCGCATCACCAGCTGTATTTTATCCGCGGATGAGATCAGCGACGATGCTTCTGCGGCTCTGCGGGACATCCGCAAAGAGATCAGACAGACAAACATCGCCATTCATAATAAGCTGGCGTCCATCATTAATTCTCAGAGCAACAAGACGATCCTGCAGGATGCGCTGATCACCATGCGAAACGGCCGTTACTGTGTGCCGGTCAAGGCAGAGTATAAGAACTCCTTCCAGGGAATGATCCACGACCAGTCTTCTTCCGGTTCCACGCTGTTTATCGAGCCAATGGCAGTCGTGCAGCTCAATAATAAGATCAAAGAGCTTGACATGCAGGAGCAGGCGGAGATTGAGAAGATCCTGCAGGGACTGAGTGCGCAGGCCGCCGGCTGCACCAGAGATCTGGAGGAAGATCAGAAGATTCTCACCCGGCTGGATTTTATTTTTGCCAAGGCAAAGTTTGCAAAAGATTATCAGGGTTCCGAGCCGATATTCAATACGGACGGTATCATTGACCTCAAACAGGCGCGTCACCCGCTGCTAGACGCCAAAAAGGTCGTTCCGGTACACATTTATATCGGAGAAGACTTTACCATGCTGCTTCTCACCGGACCGAATACCGGCGGTAAGACGGTTTCCTTAAAAACTGTGGGACTGTTCCAGCTCATGGGGCAGGCGGGACTGCATATCCCGGCCTTTGAGGGGTCCCGTCTGGCAGTTTTCTCGGACATTTTCGCCGACATCGGGGATGAGCAGAGTATTGAGATGAATTTGAGTACATTTTCTTCTCACATGACAAATATCATTCAGATATTAAAGGATGCGCAGCCGGATTCGCTGGTGCTTCTTGACGAGCTCTGCGGCGGAACGGACCCGACCGAGGGCGCGGCTCTCGCCATCTCCATTCTGGATGATCTGCACACGGCAGGGATCCGCACCATCGCCACCACCCATTACGCGGAACTGAAAATGTACGCCATGGACACCAAGGGCGTGGAAAACGGCTGCTGTGAGTTTGACCTGGAGACGCTGTCCCCGACATACCGGCTTCTCATCGGACTGCCGGGCAAGAGTAACGCTTTCGCCATCTCCAAGCGTCTGGGTCTGCCGGATTACATCATCGAGCAGGCGAAATCGCAGCTGGATGTGTCCGCCATCGACTATGAAAATATGCTGGCCGAGCTGGAGAAAAACAAAGCGGAGATTGAAAAAGAACAGGCGGAGCTTTACAGTACCCGTCAGGAGATCGACCGCCTGAAAAACGAATTAAAAGAAAAGCAGGATGACATCAAAGAAAAACGCGCCGAGCTGCTCCGGCAGGCAAGGGAGGAAGCCCACAATATCCTCTCCGAAGCCAAGGAAGTGGCGGACGAGTCCATCCGCAAATATAACGCCTGGGCGCAGCATCCGGGACAGAATAATACAAAAAAAATGGAGGCGCAGCGAAGCAACCTCCGGGGTCGTATGTCCAAGCTGGAAAAACAGATGGCTTACAAGAGCAAAAAAGCAAAAAATATCCTGAAACCGGAAGACTTCAAGGTGGGCGACCCGGTCTTCGTCACTACCTTATCCTTAAAAGGTACCGTCAAGTCTCCGGCCAACAAAAACGGAGATCTTGTTGTACAGATGGGCTTTCTGAGTTCCACAGTCAACTATAGGAATCTGGAACTTCTGGACGCCAAAAAAGAGACGCCGCAGGAGAAACCAAAGGACCGCTACAGTATCAACAAAGCGGCGACCATCTCCCCGGAGATCAACCTGCTCGGCTGTACGGTGGATGAAGGAATCTCCCGTCTGGAAAAATATCTGGATGACGCCATGATCGCCGGACTTTCCTCTGTCCGAGTGGTACACGGTAAGGGAACCGGCGCACTGCGTAAGGGCATTCACGAATACCTGCGTCGTCAGAAGTTTGTGAAGTCCTATCATCTCGCCGAGTTCGGTGAGGGGGATGCCGGTGTGACCATCGTCACTTTCCGGTAGTTATATTTCTTTGTGCAGGCTGAAATACGCCATCGTCGCCTTTGCCACCAGCTTTCCTTCTTCTGTCCGGATGTAGACGTCGTAGGTCAGCAGGTTTTTCCCGGCTTTAAGCTCCACCGCTTCGGCGATGAGCTTTTCCGGGTTCATGGCGGCGTTGAGGTACGAGATCGTACCGCTGGATGTGGTCACCCGGCTTCCTCTTGAGTAAGCGGCAGTTCCCCCCACCGTATCAGCGAGGAAGAAGATCACACCGCCATGAACGGAACCGATCGGATTCACATGATAATCCCGGAACGCAAGCTCTCCTTTCGCCCATCCCGGCCGCACTTCTGTAATCTCAATTCCCATGTAATCCGCCGCCGTCCCTTCCAGACGCCGGTTACGGAGCACTTTGTCCAAAAACTCTTTTGTCTCAAAATATTCTTTTTTACTTTTCTGTTCCGCAGCAACATTTTTTTCCATATGATTCGACTCCTTATCTATATCTTCCGTATTTTCCTCAAAGTGTTGCCATCCATGACGAAGCGCGATCCTCGCGGAGCGTTTTTATTGCACAGGAACGATGATCACCACTCATAATGATGCAGCTGTCCTTCCATCTGAAGCTCCTGAAATCCCTGCTGCCGCAACGCCTCATAGAGAATGATGGCGACAGAATTTCCCAGATTCAGAGAGCGGATGGAATCCAGCATGGGAATCCGCACTGCCGTCTCCTTATAGTCCAAAAGAATCTCTTCCGGAATGCCGGCGCTTTCCTTGCCAAACATGATATAACAGCCGTCCTCGTACTCCACTTCCGTGTAGGTCTGTTTTGATTTGGTCGTCGCCATATAGATTTTCGCTCCAGGATTCTTTTCCAGAAAATCCTCAAAATTCACATAGCGGCGCACGTCCAGTTTATCCCAGTAATCCAGACCGGCGCGCTTCAGCATCTTATCGTTGATCCTGAATCCCAGAGGCTCGATCAGATGCAGGACGCTGCCTGTGGCGACACAGGTTCGTCCGATATTTCCCGTGTTGGCCGGCATCTCCGGCTCATGTAATACAATATTTACCATACTTTTATCCCTCACTCTTTTCTGTGATACCCTGCCAAGGGCATCTGCGATCTTCAGACATGGTCAGAGATCTTTTTTTCTTCCCGGAGTCTGGTGACAAACCTCTCCAGCCTGCCGAGCGCCTCCTTCAGCTCCTCAATGGAATAGGCATAAGAGATACGCAGGAATCCCTCCCCGCAGTCCCCAAAGGCGGTACCCGGAACGACGGCAACCTTTTCTTCTTTTAAGAACCGGTTGGCAAACGCATCTGAACTCATACCGAACTCTTTGATACAGGGAAATGTATAGAACGCTCCCTCCGGCTCAAAACAGGAAAGCCCCATATCTTTATATTTCTGCAGCACAAACCGCCGGCGCTGATTGTAGGAATCCCGCATCAGTTCCACATCGTCATCGCCGTGATTCATGGCCTCCACTGCGGCATACTGGCTGGTGGTCGGCGCCGCCATGATGGCAAACTGATGAATCTTCGTCATCTGCTCGAGAATGATCTGCGGACCCGCCGCATAACCCAGTCTCCATCCGGTCATGGCAAATGCCTTGCTGAACCCGTTGATCACGATGGTCCTCTCCTTCATACCCGGAAAAGAAGCGATGGAACAATGCTCACCATGATAGGTAAGCTCCGAATAAATCTCATCGGAGATCACAAAAAGGTCATGCTCTTTGACCAGCTCCACGATCGGTTCCAGATCCTCCCGGCTCATCACAGCTCCCGTCGGGTTATTCGGAAATGTGAGGATCAGTATCTTCGTCTTATCCGTAATGGCTGCGCGGAGTTCTTCCGCTGTCAGCTTAAACTTGTTTTCTTCTTTGAGCGCGATCCGCACCGGAACGCCGTCCGCCAGTTCGATACACGGCAGGTAAGATACATAACACGGCTCCGGAAGGATCACTTCATCACCGGCATTTAACATAGCGCGCAGCGCCAGATCAATGCCCTCGCTGCCGCCCACAGTGACCAGGATCTCATGCACCGGGTCATACTGCAGTTTCAGTTTTCTCTCCATGTAACCTGCGATCGCTGTCCGCAGTTCCATCAGTCCGGCGTTTGACGTATAAAAGGTCCGTCCCTTTTCCAGAGAAAAGATTCCCTCCTCCCGGATATGCCACGGTGTGTCAAAGTCCGGTTCTCCCACACCGAGAGAGATGGCGTCCGGCATCTCCTGCACCAGATCAAAAAACTTCCGGATGCCCGACGGTTTGATCTTGATCACTTTATCAGAAAGCGGGTTTCTCATAACGTCACCTTCATTCTGTTGCTTTCGCCTTTCTCCATCAGGATCATACCGTGGTCTTTATATTTTTTCAGAACAAAATGTGTCGCGGTGCCCGATACTGCTTCCAGTGTGGAGAGCTTCGTGGATACAAACATAGAAACCTCTTTTAACGTCTTTCCTTCCAGAAAAACGACAAAGTCAAAAGCACCGGACATCAGATAAATGGACTTTACTTCCGGATAATTACAGATACGCTCCGCCAGCTTTTCAAATCCCTGTCCCCGCTGCGGGGTCACACTGACCTCGATGAGCGCCGTCACCTTCTCGGTGTCCGTCTTGTCCCAGTTGATCAGCGTCGGATATCCGCAGATCACTCCCTCTTTTTCCATCTGTTCAATCTCCTGCAGCACAACGGAGTCATCCGTTCCCAGCATGATCGCCAGGTCGTGCAGGTCGATTCTGCTGTTATTTTCCAGCATTCTCAATATTTCATTACGCATAGTCTCCTCCATATCTATTATTTTGCAACAATTCAGCCTTTGTTCGCGCATTTGCCCTTACGAAAGTACCCTTTCGACGTGCATTCCGCGTTCCCGGACGCATGGCTGTTTCAGTGATTCACAACAGTTCAGCCTTGCTGACGCATGGCTGAACTGTTGTGTAATATTCATCTTCTTTTGGGGGTTCCAGATACCGAATCTCATCGTCATAGCGGATGATCCTGTCATTCCTGTCTGTGGTCTGTCCGATGACCGCCGCCGGAATCCCTTCTTTCGCAAGCGCCGCTGCCACCCGCTCGCCGTTCTCGCAGACAATGAGCAGCGTTCCGCCGGAAATGAGCATGTACGGATTCAGGCGGAAAAACTCACAGACCTCGATGGTATGCTGCCGGACAGGAATCCGTTTCAGCTCCACGTTAAGTCCCACACCGCCGGCTGCCGCCAGTTCCCAAAGTCCTCCGAAGATACCGCCCTCCCTCACATCGTGAATACCGACTGCTCCTGCGGCTCTGGCAATGTCCGCTGCCTTCCGCATGGAAGCGTCATCGAACAGATGCTCCGCCTCTTCCACAAAAAAGGAAGGGTACCGCGTCAGCAGTTCCTCTTTTTTCCGGATGGCCAGCATCGCGGTGCCTTCGCGTCCTGCTGTTCCCGCTGTCACGATATCCATGTGAGGACGAATCGCTGCAAGCTGCCACGGCGCGCTGTTCTTTTTCTTTTTATACGCCGCTGCCGCCGTCTCATCCGTCTCGCTTCCCGCCGTCTCCCTTCTGTATCCAAGCGCCGTCACAGACATCATCAGATCGCCGGCAAAAGGTGAGACCGTCGTGTGTCCTGCCAGGCAGTATATCTTCTCCTGCTGACAGAGAACATTGATCTCCCGCATCAGAGCCTTTAACTGCCGCTCTTCCGTATCTTCCGGCAGGAAAATAACCGGCGCGATCCCCGCCGGGACGGCATCTGCCGCCGCCAGACTGTTCACCGCGCCGTACACTGCCCGACGGGCCGCCAGCGTCCATCCCTCCACGGGATTGACGCTCACGGCGATCAGCCGGGTGTTTCCTCTCTGCTCTGTTTCTCGTTCTTCCACAGGAAAGAGACCGGCATCCTCTCCGTATCCGGGAGAACCGGCCAGGCTGTGGGTATGTATCTGTCTTAACACGGAGCGCCGCAAAACGCTCTCCTTTACCTTTCCCTGACGCATTTTTTCTCTCCTGCTATTTTCAATATAGATATCCCATTACTTTTTCTTATCTGACTTCTTATTGTTTTTACTGTTGTCCTTCTTTGTATCCTTCTTGTTGTCTTTTTTGTCCGGCTTCTTCTCGGTTTTCTCCGGTTCCGGTTTTTTCGTGCCCACGCGGACGACCTTCGGCACAGACATGTAAGTACTGCTGTTGACCTGTACCCGATCTGTCTCTTTGCCATTTTCATAGATCACTTTCCAGAGTTTGGCGGTATAACCGGTTCTTCCGGAGCTTTCCACCACGGTCTTTCCCTCTTCCAGACTGCTGTCATTCACTCTCTTTTCGGACGGCCCGTTGGTGGAAGTCGTCTCAGAGACAAACTCGATAGAACGATTCTTATCCCGGTATTCTTTGCCATAGATGGTAAAAGTGATACTGCTTCCCGTTGTCTTTCCTTCTATATATACCGGATTATCCAGATTATTTTTAAACTTTAAGTCCTTTTCCGTGCCCGCAATGGCAGCATCCTCGGAAAGCTCCACATAATGTACCGTCATGGAATGATTCTGTCTCTCTGTCACCTCAAGCTCCGCCCGCAGCACAGCATTATACAGCGTCGTCGACACCTGACAAATGCCTCCTCCATAGGTCTGCACCGTCGTACCGTTCTCGTAAGAACCTGCCAGACGGTATCCGTTCTCCGCGTTGAACGGAGCCACCTTGTCATAGACGGACATGGACTCTCCCGGATACAGCAGAGTACCGTTGATCAGCTTCGCTCCATTTTCCACATTGATGCACCGGCCCTCGGAAGAATCCGCGTAGGAAGTTGTAAATGTACCAAGTTCGTCCTGCACCGCAGTAAGTTCGTCGGCCGTGTGTTCCGCCGGGTCTGTCTCATAGTCCATGGCAAACTGCACATCCTGCTGATCCCAGTCCGGGCTCTCTATCAGTTCTGTGAGCTTCTGCGCGTTCGCCCCAAAGTCGATGGAGATCCCGTCGACCTCATCTTTGATGACAAACTTTCCGTCTTTTCTGGTCAGTTGCGCATTTTTCTTCTTCGTCTCCAGGGAACGGCCTTTTTTCTTCACAATCTTTTTGGTCTTATCCGCATCTGTGGTAAACTCCAGCGGGATATCTTTTCCCCGGACGGCAAGCGCCTGTACTTCCAGCACTCTTTTTATGATGTTGCCTTCCCGGCCCAGTTTTTCCGCCTCCCGGGTCGCGTCTTCATTGACACAGCGCAGTCCCATCTGCCGGAAAGTAAAGCTCTTTTCTTTCTCTCCCACCTGCAGGGTGACTGTCTTCTCCGAAAGTTCGTCCAGATAGTCCTCCACCTTCTGCTGTGCCTCCTCCAGGCTCAGCCCGCCGACGTCCATTCCCTGGATGCGCACGCCGGGATAAATATTGTCCACATCGATATAGCGGGAGTAATAATTCCAGCTGTAAACGCCGAATCCCGCCAGACCGATGATAACGAGAAACAACAGTAAAATGCCTATTTTTTTCTTCATATTTTCTTCATACTCCTTTGTTTATCCGCAATCCCCGTCTGTCAGATCAACATCGGCACAACAGATGTAACGACAAGAGCGACGATCACGATCGCGATAATGATCGCAGATATTCTTTGTCTCTTTCTCGGATCCATAATAGCCTCGCTTTCTCAAAATCATGATAGATACCGGGGCTCCTTTTGTCTCTCACGGACGGTGCACCCCGCTCCGGCGGCGAATTTATGCCGCCTTTTGTCAAAAGCTACCTTCCTATTTTAAGCCATTTTTCCCGCACATTCAAGTGTCTATTTCGCAGAAAAAGGCGTATTTCAGAGCATTGTGAGCCTTGCATTTTTATTCAGCGGGTTTTTCCTGCTGTAGTCAAACAGGCAGATACAGTCCCGTTTTTCCAGCACGCTTTCCTCCAGCATCCGCAGCGCGTCGAAATGGAACGGCTCCAGATGGCTCCTGCCCGCCGCTTTTTTGGAATCATAGACGCCGTTTTCCCAGTCTTCCGGAAACATTCTGTCTCCCTGTGTCCGGTACATTTCCTTCCACTGCCGGCGAAATGGCGACAGATCGCAGGCCCAGTCCGGGCGGGACTTGATATTTTCCCGCAGATACATATCCAGCAGGAATACCTCATCCTGAAACGGAAGTTCCACCCCCTGCTCCAGCAGAAACTCCCTCAGGATCCGATACCTGTCCATACGGTTATGATTCATTTTATGACAATTTTTCCTCCGATATGACAGAGAAAATTGCTCAAAAAAGTCAAACGGGCTGGCAAACTGCGACATCACATACTGTAAGATGTAGGAAAACTGCCCGCTGTTATAATAGATCTCCACCAACTCCTCAATACCTTTCAGCCGGATCACCGCATCATAGTCAAGCCAGGCGGTAGACAATACTTCATACGGCGCCCGGCTCCTGTAGCGGATCTCATAGCTGCCGGCCTCGTCTTCCATCACAGTTCCTTTCAGCACTTTTAAAAACCCAAGCTGCAGCTGATCCGGCCGGTGCGCATAGAGATCGTTGAACGATTTCTTAAACTGTGCATAATCCTCATAGGGCAGACCTGCGATCAGATCGAGATGCTGATGAATATTTCCGAGCGTGCGTACCCGGTCCACCCGGTCAAAAAGCCTCTCCAGATTCATGTTCCTGTGAATCGCCGCGATGGTCGGCGGATTCGTAGACTGCACGCCGATCTCCAGCTGGATCAGCCCCGGGCGCATCCGGGCAAAAAGCGCCAGCGCCTCCTCATCCAGCAGATCCGCAGAAATCTCAAAATGAAAATTGGTCTCTCCATTGTCGTGCTCACAGATATATTCCCAGATAGCCATGGCATGTTTCTTATTACAGTTAAATGTCCGGTCCACAAACTTTACCTGCGGCACTCCGGCATCCAGAAACCGTTTCAGTTCCGGCAGAACCTTTGACAGCGAACGGAAACGAACCGTCTTGTCCACCGAGGAAAGACAGTAACTGCAGGAAAACGGGCATCCTCTGCTGCTCTCATAATAAATAATCTTATGCTCAAACAGATGAAAATCTTCATAAACAAACGGAATCTCATCCATATCCATGACCGGCGCAAAACCGGTATTATAAATAAGAACATTTTTATCCGGCAGCGCTGTTTCCCGACCGCCAGGGGCGTTATCTGAGGCCATCTCCCCGCCTCCGGCAGTCCCGCCCGCCGGTTCTCTCCAGGCAACACCGGCGGGCATATCATGCGCCGCATCTCCCCCCGCAACCCCGTCAGGCATCTCATGCGCCGTGTTCTTTCCGGCGACTCCGACGACCATCTCGTGCGCCGTGTTCTTTCCAGTGACTCCGACGGTCATCTCCTCCATCTTCATCACCAGCGCCGCAAAGGTCCTCTCTCCTTCGCCCTGCATCACCAGGTCCACCGTCGGATTTTCCCGCAGAAAACGTTCTGCGTCATAGGAGACTTCCGGTCCTCCCGCCCAGATCTGCACACCGGGACTGACTTTCTTTAATTCTTCTGCCAGCTCCCGCACATAGTCGATATTCCAGATATAGCAGGAAAAGACGATGACGTCCGCCTTTTCCTCATAAAGATCCTGCAAAATATTTTCCACATAATGATTGATCGTATATTCCTTTATCACAAATTCCGGTCCGGCGGCAGCTTCCGCCTTCCCATCCCCTGTTTCATCCGTTTCTCTGCCGTTCCATACATTTTTTCCCGCTCCCGGAACATTTGCTTCCGCATACGCCTTCAGGCAGAACACAGCCAGATTAGAATGAATATATTTGGCATTGATGCCGCACAATAAATAACGCATTGACAGTCTCCTCCCGTAAAATACTAAAAAGGGGACTTGCAAACGACAGGTCCCCGATGTATAATCAAGACAGAAAAGGTATTCAGATACAAAATCTGATGCCCTCCGTAAAATTGTATTGATGACTATTAAGAAATAGCATCCGTTGAATAATTTGGGAGAGTTTTCAATGGGATGCTATTTCTTATGTCCGTCTATGTATGTCAAAGCCGCAAATATAACTAACAGCAAAGTTAAAACTTCCATGGTAGTCACAGGCATCACCCTCCTTTGTAAGACTAGAGGGCGCTTTTGAAATCGCATCCGCTTTCCTGAAATAATTATACGCGGACAGTATACCATGTTTTACACAAAAAAACTACTTGCATTTTACTTTTTGATATGGTATTATAAGTTTCGTCGTTAAACATACGCGGGTGTAGTTCAATGGTAGAACACTAGCCTTCCAAGCTAGATACGTGAGTTCG
>DSLMC04103__coassemble_969_pt1 | contig 15403 bp, 13 predicted proteins | sample DSLMC04103__metabat2_low_PE_013 | metagenome-assembled genome bin DSLMC04103 | reverse complement strand
AGCACATCCCATGGACAATATATATTAACATTTCCAAAGAGATAACCATCATACCAGTCCCGAATTACATCCTGGCGGGCTGTCAGTCCATAATAATTCAGTATTTCAGAAACGTCTTTTTCCGTAAATCCAAAATATTCATCATATCTGACATCAGAAATCGTGTGTACTTTCAGATTATTTAACCCGGTAAAAATGCTCTCCTTTGATATTCTGAGACATCCCGTAAGGACGGCAAAATACAGATTCTCGTTTGTTTTTAAAACATTCCCCAGCAGGTTCCGGAGAAGGTTCACCATCTTATCATAGTAACCGCCCTGAAACGCTTTATCTAACGGAACGTCATATTCATCAATCAGAAGAATGGCCTTTTGACCATAATGTTTTGCAAGAAGCTGTGACAGAATCTTCAAACTATCTGTCAATACATCATCCTGCATGACATAAGATCCTTTGTCCATCCAGACCAGCGCGCGATATCTTTCCTTTTCAATATCAGACAAATTATCACTATCGACCAAAAACTGTAACCGCACAGCTTCATCGCCAATTACCGTACGCAAAGCCGCTGACGCCTCATGGAAATCCAGTCCGTCCACACTTTTCAGACTGATGAAAATCACAGGAAACTGCCCCATATACTTTTCACACAGTTCTTTCTCCTGCATGATATCCAATCCGTCAAATAATAATCCTGTATCTCCACCTATCTCAAAAAAGCATTTCAACATACTCATGTTGAGCGTCTTTCCAAAACGTCTCGGACGGGTAAACAGATTGACCTCTCCCCAGTTTCTCAACAATTCCGCGATAAACATGGACTTATCCGCATAATAAAAATCATTCGTTCGAAGCTTATCAAATCCGTCAATTCCGATCGGAAGCTTTTTCCTCATCTTGCTCACATCCCTCTTTCGGTCATTTTTTCATATTCTCTTCTTCTCTCATACTCCTTTGTCGCGTTTCAGTCTGCATCTGCATATTTCTCTGCAATCCACATCATTTGAATCACCCGCTTCTTCCTGCTTCCATCTGTCGCCATCGCCATAATTTTCCCACTACCGAGCGGAATCAGGACTTGCATCCTTTGGAATAAATTCCAGTTTCAGCTGCATTCCTAATCCCTGAGCAAGTTTTTTTACCATACTCAAACTGGGATTTCTCGTTCCATTCTCAATCCGGCTTATATCTGCCTGTGTGATTCCTGTTTTGGCCGATAAATCTTTCTGTGTCATATTCTGCTGCACTCTTGCGGCAATCATTGCCTGAATAATATCATATTCCGGCTGCAGTGCATCATATTCAGCTTTTACTTTAGAATCCTGCAATACTCTTTTTTTATAATCTTTGTAACTACGCATCTCCATACCTCCGTTCAAAGTCTGCTTTATATTTCTTTGCCAGTTCCTTTTCTACTTTTGGTGTTTTCTGAGATTTTTTTACAAATCCATTCGTCAGTACCGCTTTCTTACCTATGACGAAAAAGTACAGTACTCTTGTAATATCTGATCCCTGCTTAGTGCGAAGCTCAAAGATTCCATTCTCCAATGGCTTTGAATAAGGTTCTCTCAGTAAAGGACCATTCATCTCCAACAAGTCAATCGTTCGCAATGTTTTCGCCAATAGTTTAGGTTCTAGGGAATCTAATAATTCCTGCACAGGGCATCTTCCATCTTCTGTATCATACAGAATTATTTCATACATTAATACGCTCCCTTCTTTTTATTATGATATGTCGTATTCAACATATTGTCAAGTTCATTTAGGATAATCATAAATATTTATAAAAATCTATATAACAAAGTTGTTTTTTCCCCTTGAAAATACAATTTTTCCATAAAAACTATCCAGCTCTTCTTCTCTCATATTCCTTCGCCGCATTCCAGTCGGCATCTGCATTTTTCTCTGCAATTCACATCATCTGAACCGCCTCACACCTGTCTATTTTTGTTATAGTATAACGAATTATGTAATATATCACAAGTTATTTTTTACATTATTGTAAATTTATTCTAGCATTTGGTTTTTATTATAGAAAAAAAGCTGTGACCGAACGGTCACAGCAAAAGTTTGTCTTTATATTCCTGCCTTTTCTGATCGTATCTTCACTATTAAAAACCCAGCCGTTTTCTTCGGCAAAGCCAACAAATTCCTCCAGGTATTCATTAAAACAACATTCCCCATGAAATGAAAAATACGGCCACACGGGAGCATCTGCTGCCCCTGCATGACCGTCTCATTATTCTTTACTAAAAGATCTGCTGTTTAGTTGTTGATCAGCTTATCCTCATCACTCCAGCTGTACAGCTTACGGATCTCTGCTCCGACTTTCTCTGACGGATGCTCGGATGCAAGCTTACGCATAGCTTTGAAGTGTACCTGTCCGCCTGCGCTGGACATGTCTAATAAGAAGTCTTTTGCGAATGTTCCGTCCTGGATATCGGAAAGGATCTTCTTCATAGCCTTCTTGGTCTCCTCTGTGATGATCTTAGGTCCGGTTATGTAGTCACCGTACTCTGCTGTGTTGGAGATGGAGTATCTCATTCCTGAGAAACCGGACTGGTAGATCAGGTCTACGATCAGTTTCATCTCGTGGATACACTCGAAGTATGCGTTACGTGGATCGTATCCTGCCTCGCATAATGTCTCGAAACCAGCCTGCATTAAGGCACATACACCACCGCAGAGAACTGCCTGCTCACCGAAGAGGTCTGTCTCGGTCTCGGTACGGAATGTTGTACCCAGGATACCTGCTCTTGCTCCGCCGATGCCCTGACCATATGCTAAAGCCAACTCCAGTGCTTTGCCTGTGTAGTCCTGCTCAACAGCAACCAGACAAGGAGTACCTTTGCCTGCCTGATACTCGGAACGAACGGTGTGACCCGGCGCCTTTGGTGCGATCATCGTTACGTCTACGTTTGCCGGCGGAACGATACATCCGAAGTGGATGTTGAAGCCGTGAGCAAACATCAGCATATTTCCTTCTTCCAGATTCGGCTCGATGCTCTCTTTGTAAAGCTGTGCCTGTTTCTCATCGTTGATAAGAATCATGATGATGTCAGCCTGTTTTGCTGCTTCTGCCGCTGTATAAACTTTTAATCCCTGTGCTTCTGCCTTTGCCCAGGATTTACTTCCTTCGTAAAGACCAATAATGACATCACAGCCGGACTCTTTTAAGTTCAGTGCGTGAGCATGTCCCTGGCTGCCGTAACCGATAATTGCAATCTTTTTTCCATCCAATAAAGACAAATCACAATCTTCCTGGTAATAAATCTTTGCTGCCATTGTTATTCCTCCTAAATGTTAAACAATATTTGAGAACCTTTTATCCTGCCGCGCTAACGCTTTAGCTTGATAAATAACTCGTCTGTTATAATACTCCTCTTTATATAAGAAATCAAGCTGTCCCGGCAAATTTTTTCAGATTTCTTTTCCGATTTTGCACGATCGCTTCTTTCATCCTGCAAAAATGTGCAGAAACATCCGGGGCAACACGCAGTATCCTACCGTTTCAGGACGCTCATACCTCTTCCCAGTCCGGTAAGTCCGGTCCGAACCATCTCGAGAACTTCATAATCGGACATCAGGTTCAGGAAGGCATCCAGCTTGCTCTGCGTACCTGTGAGCTCGATCATGACGGAATTCATGGAGACGTCCACCAGTTTTGCCCGGAATACATCCGCAATGGCGATGATATCCTGTTTTTCTTTCTTATCTGCCATCACCTTTACGAGCACAAGCTCACGGCAGACAGAATCTTTGTCATCAAGGACGATAATCCGGCGCACCTCTTCCAGCTTCTGGATCTGATTGCGGATCTGCTCCAGGATCTGGTCGTCTCCGCTGACAGCTACCGTGATCCTCGTATACTTCGGGCTGTCGGTCACGCCGGCGGAAAGACTGTCAATATTGTAACCTCTGCGGCTGAACAGGGATGCCACTCTCGCGAGGACACCCGGATTGTTGTCAACAAGCAGGGAAAGAACGATCTGTTTCATAATAACTCCACTCTCCTTTTCTACCTGTGCAAAAAATCCTGCTGTGCAGGATTCTTTGCCCGCAGCAGACTTCGCAGTACGCTCTGTCTGCCGCAGTATATCTTTGTCAGAGGTCTCTCCCCATTAATATGTGGAAATACCCTCTGTCTTCTCCGGATAATAGCCGTCGATAAAGTCATCATTACCAACACCGTACTCGTCGGTGATTCCCGGGTCTTCTCCTGTTCCGAAGATAAAGTACTGTAATGCCTGGCGGTTCGCCTCGTAATCCACCTGCATGACCCAGGCTCCGGTGCCGCCCAGACGGCCTTCCTCATAGGAACCGTCATACGGGATACGGAGCTGCTCGATCTCCGTCGTACCCATAGTGATGACAGAAGTCATCAGGCTTCGGATCTGCGCTTCCGTAAGGTCTGTCTTCACATACTGAAGCGCCTTCATGCAGATATTGGTGATGGTCATGATATCTTCACTCTTCAACTGGTTAAAGACTGCCATCAGCACCTTTCTCTGCCGGTCCGTACGTCCGAACTCACCGGACACATCCTGACGGATACGGCAATAGGCAAGCGCCTGATATGGCGTCAGCAGATTAGCACCTGCCACGACATTTTTCTCCCCGTGCTTGGATGTGGAGTACGCAGTCTGAAGGAAGTAGGCTTCCGCCTCCGTCAGATCCATCTGCACGCCGCCCAGAAGATCAACGACCGCACGGAACGCTTCCATGTCCACTTCCACATAGCCATCCAGCTTGATGCCGAAATTCTCCGCGATCGTCTCGTACACAAGCTGCACGCCGCCGTAGGCATAGGCTGCGTTAAACTTGTGATAACCGTATCCCGGCACATCAATGTACATGTCCCGCATCAGGGATGTCAGCTTCAGCTTTCCGTTCTTTAAGTCCACCGTCGCGATCATCGTCGTGTCGGAACGCCCCGCTTCCGTCTCGTCCGCACGCTTATCCGCGCCGATCAGAAGAATGTTGACCACATCCTGGTCATAAACCAGATCCGTCTCTACCACGTTCGCATCCCGCAGCGCCGTCTCCGTGTCAGTCTGGATCGTGTTGGTCGCCGCCGTGTAGTAGGCTGCCGCCGCCCCGCCCAGAGCAGAAAATGAAAACAGCACCACAAGAAGAAGGCAGACCAGAACCTGCGCCACGATCCTTCTCTTTCTGCCGTGACGCCGGTCTCTTTTCTCCTGTCCGCCTTCGTTGTCTATGGTACTCTGTAAGATGTTTTCCTTTTGATTATCCAAACTCTGAAACCTCCTATAGATAAAACTTAGATAAACTCTTTTTATACATTATACTACTTTCTATGGGTTTGCAAGATAAAAATTCTTAAAATTCAGTGTTTTTCTATATTTTCCAGTAAGACGGATTTAAGGAAATTTTCAGAATCAGCCAGCGCGGCAGCCGCCGGTAATTCTGCCCCAGTTTATATCCCAGATATTTCATGCCGCTCTGCCAGATGATATGCGGCGCCAGCGAGATCTTTCCCTTCTTTATAAAATAAAGAAGCGTATTTTTTACCAGCCGGATCCCCTCGGACTCCGACTTTACGGACGTAAACAGTCCTCCAAAGTCCACCTGGGACACCGCCAGGTCAAAGTTCCGTTTCAGCTGCTCCACTCCGGTATAGTTGTGCCAGTGCCAGACTCTGGCATCCGCCGCGTAGGCGATCTTCTTTCCGGCCTCGATCAGGCGGGAGGCAAAGATCATATCTTCATTAAAGATCGTATGGAGCGGAAATCCGCCCAATTCGTCATAGACTGACTTCCGGTAAGCAGCGCAGACATTGGAGCAGAAAAAGGTCTTGATGCCCAGCACCGGCAGGTCTTTCTCTGATTTCACGCGGCTTTCCTTCGGATAATTGAATGTGCGGGTGTAAGCCTCCACCGGATTATCCTTCCAGTCCGCCATCTGCCGACCGTAAGCGGCGCAGATATCCGCATCCGCAAACGGCTTTGTGAGATTCTCCAGGAGAAACTCATCCGCCGGAATGGCGTCCTGTGTCAGCAGCACGATGATCTCGCCATCACAGAGAGCTGCCGCCCGATTTCTTGTGCCGCCATGGTCAAACTCTTCCTTGCGGATATGCACGATCTCGCCCTGCGGCAGCTTTTCGAACTCTTTGCTGTGAAACAGCGATTCCTCCGTGTTGATGATGAGGATCCGGTCCGGCTGCAGCGTCTGCCGCCGGAGCATCCGGAGGTTTTTTTCAAATTTATCATCTGGTTTATAAGTGGGAATGATCACATTTACTTTCATTTTCATTTCTCCTCACAGGCCGGACTGTCACAGGATGTCCTTTCCGGTCTTTTTTGCATTCCGGCCCGTCTTCTTATTCTCCAAGCAGTCTCTGCACCAGTCTTACCGCCTCCGCGGCGTCTGCGGAATAGCCGTCCGCTCCGATCTCATCCGCAAAACTCTGGGTCGTCACCGCACCTCCGATGATCACTTTCACCGGAAGTTTCTTTTCTTCTTTCAGCAGGATTGTGTCCTTCATCCGCATCATGGTCGTCGTCATGAGCGCCGACAGCGCAATGACGGAAGCGCCATATTCTTCCGCCGCCGCAATGATCGTATCCGCCGGCACATCCTTTCCCAGGTCATACACCTGATATCCGTAATTTTTGAGCATGAGAGCTACCAGATTCTTACCAATATCGTGGATATCTCCCTCCACAGTGGCGATGACGATCACCGGTTTCTCCGTTTCGCCGCCGTCTTCCTGCAGCATCGGTTCCAGATAAGCGATGCCCTCCTTCATGGTATTGGCGCTGGCAATGAGCTGCGGCAGGAAATAAGTCTGCCTGTCAAACAGCCGTCCCACCTCATTGATCGCCGGGATGAGCATCGTATCAAGAATCTCCTTCGGCGCCGCGCCATCCTGCAAAGCTGCCTTCACCCGATCTGTGATCTCTTCGGTGTTGCCTTTTAACACGGCTTCAAAAACCGGCGTCTGTGGAACTTCTGTCCCCTTTCCGTCTTCAGCGCCAGCCGCCCGCTCCGTACCGGACGTATCCGTACCCCCGTCTTTTGGCACGGCGCCTTTTGCAGCCCGGGGCACAGGCAGAAGACCTTTTTCCTCCATCCGCTGCACCTGCTCAATGTAAGCCAGATCCGCCTGCGGCTTATTCTGCAGTAAATCCGACGCAAAAGCCAGCCCCATCAGCAGCGCATTGGACGGGTTGGCGATGGCCATCGTCAGTCCGCTCTGCACCGCCATGGCGGCAAAGGCTCCATTGACATATGCCCGCTCCGGCAGTCCAAAGGAAATGTTGGACAGTCCCACGGTGGTACAAAGACCCAGCTCTTCTTTACAGTAACGAATCGTCTCCAGTGTCTCCAGCGCCGCTTTTTTATTGGCGCCGATCGTGGTGACAAGACCATCCACAATGATCCGGCTGCGGTCAATCCCGCAGGCTTCCGCCCTCTCCAGCACCTGATGGATCAGGGTCTTTTTCTCCTCCAGACTTTCCGGCAGTCCCCGGTCCGAAAGAGGAAGTAAGATAAACATGGCGCCATATTTCTTCACAAGAGGAAGCAGTTTCTCAATCTTCTCTTTTTCCATGGAGATGGAATTCACCAGCGCGCGTCCCGGATAGGCTCTGAGCGCCGCCTCCATCACATCGACATAGCTGGTATCGATACAAAGAGGCAGGTCGGATACCATGGTCACCTTCCGGATCGCCCGGAGCATCATCTCTTTTTCATCGATCCCGTTGGTCCCCATGTTGATATCCAGGATATGCGCTCCCATCTCTTCCTGCTGTTCTGCCATCTCCTCCACAATGTGAAGCTTTCCTTCCCGCAGCTCCTGCTGCAGTCTTTTCTTTCCGGTCGGATTGATCCGCTCCCCGATGATCAGAAAGTTTCCGTCAAGAAGAATCTCCTGACTCTTTCTCTCGGACGCCAGCATGGCAGGATGCCGGTTATCCGGCGGGAGAACCGGCAGGCCCCGCACTGCGTCGGCAAGACAGCGGATATGTTCGGGCGTCGTACCACAACAGCCGCCCAGCAGGCCGGCGCCCGCTTCCACAAAAGCAGGTCCGAAGGAAGCAAACTCCTCCGCGCCCATCGGATACACCGTCTCCCCGTCCACAAGCTCCGGAAGCCCGGCATTGGGCTTAACAAGAAGCGGTACTTCCGCATATTCTTTCATTTTCCGCACAAGCGTCAGCATCTGCTCCGGCCCCGTGGAACAATTGACGCCGATCACATCCGCCCCGATACTCTGCAGTACCACAACTGCCGTCACCGGGTCCGTCCCGTAGAGCGTTCTCCCGTCTTCCTGAAATGTCATCGATGCGATGATCGGCAGATCACAGGTCTCCCGGATGGCAAGTACCGCCGCCCTGGTCTCCGCCAGACTCATCATCGTCTCCACCACAAAAAGGTCAACACCGGCCTCGCAAAGATATCCGGCCTGTTCTTTATAGATCCCGATCAGCTCTTCCAGCTTCATCGGGCCGGTCGGCTCCAATGCCACGCCGGTCATCGTCATATCTCCTGCCACGAGTGCCCGGCCGCCGGCCGCCTTTTTGCTGAGCGCTACCAGCGCCTTGTTCATCTCTTCTGCCCGCGCATCCAGCCCGTACTCTCTCAGTTTTTCCCGGTTGCCGGAGAAAGTCGGCGCATATAAAATGTCTGTCCCCGCCTCCACAAAATCCTGCTGCAGACGGAGGAGCGCATCCTCATGTTCCAGGATCCACAGTTCCGGACATACGCCGGCAGGCATGCCGGCCTTCTGCAGATTGGAGCCGGTGGCTCCGTCCAGGATGATCGGGCCGCTCTCCAGTCTCCGATATAATTCTTCTCTCGTCATGTTCCCACCTCTGTTCTTCTTTTATACTTTTTTATTTCTTTCTTACATATATGTTTCCATAATTCTTCGGATCAGAGCCACCCTGTGGAACGGCGTCATAAAATAAAATCCCGCTCCCACGTCTTTTGCGGCTGCCATCACGCTGCCGAAGACAGAGAGCGCCGTCTGCTCCCACTCCTCCCGGCTCCCCTCCGGATGATACCGGGAAAGGACGGCATCCGGTACATGGATGCCCGGCATCTCATTTTTAATAAAGAGCGCGTTGCGGTAACTGACCAGCGGCATGATACCGACAAGGATCTTCGCGCCTGTCTTCGCCTGCAGATAGGAAAGTCGTTCCACTTCCTCCTCCGAGTACACCGGCTGCGTCAGAAAGAACTGACAGCCGGCATCGATCTTCCGCTTCATACGCTCCGCGATCTTATCCGGCTGCGCGCCGTTCTGATTCAGAGCGCCTCCATAGCACATCGGTTCTTTTTGAAACAGCTCCCCGTTCAGACTCTCCATAAACTCCATCAGCTTGATGGAATTAAAATCAAAAACGCTTTTGGTAAAACTTCTCTCTTCCCGCCCCACCGGGTCGCCGGTCACGACAAGAATATTCCGGATATCATTGACATAGGCGCCCAGAAGGCCGCTTCGAAGCGCGATGCGATTTCTGTCCCGGCAGGCCAGATGCGGCATCACATCCATGCCGGTCTCCTGCCGGATCTTCACCGCTGTGAGCAGTGAATCCGCTCTGGACCGTGCCAGCGGAGAATCGGCGATAGTTATAATATCCGTCGCCGTGCCCATCAGCTCCCGCGCGCCGTGAAGCAGTTTCTTCATATCCGTATCAAAAGGAGGATCCAGCTCCACCGCGATCACCGGCTCTCCTTTTTTTAATTTCTCAGAAAATGTATTTTCTGCCGGAGTCTCTCCGTCGGCAACATGTTTTTTCTCTGAAACAGCTTTTTTCTCTATCTGTTGTTTTCTTCCCTCTGAAACAATTTTCTTCTCTGTGTGTTGTTCTCTTCCTTCTGAAACAGACTTTTTCGCTGTCGCCAAATCATCCCTGTCCGCTTTTTTTCCGGCTCTGCGCCTTCCTTCTGTCGGGCGGATTCTCAGGAACCGTTCCCCATCCGGAGACGAAACGCCATCCTGGAGCACGTGGGCGATCTCCCGGATATATTCCGGCGTCGTGCCGCAGCAGCCGCCCAGGATGCTGACGCCAAGAGAGGCCAGTCCGGCAGCTTTCTTTCCGAAATACCCGACACTGTCAGAGTACACGGCACGCCCCCGCACGATCTGCGGATACCCACAGTTTGGCAGCGCCGTGAGCACAGTCTGCACAGGAAGACCATTTTCTTCCAGATACTCTCTTAAAAATCGCTCCATATGCGCCGCGCCAATGCCGCAGTTGAGACCGATTCCGTCCAGCAGACCGCTCTCCGCCGCCCTTTTCAGAACATTTTTATAATGAAAGCCCGTCCGGCTGTACCCGGTCGGCACAAAAGAGAACTGACCGATGAGAAAGGCGTCCGGCTTCTTCTCCCGGATATAGCGCGCCATGGCGAGCACGTATCTCTCATCAGGAAAGGTCTCCATCACAAAAATGTCCGCATCTTCCTCCAAAAACGCATCCACAATCTCCCGGTACTCTCTCTCCGTCTCCTCCGTGCTGCTCTCGCCGTCTTCATAAATCGGGCCGATATCTGCCGCGGCAAACACAGTCTTTCCCTCCCGGGACGCTGTCTGTGCGGCTTCTCTCGCCAAAGCGAAACCAGCCCGGACAAATGCCTGAAAACCGTCATCTGCTGCCCTGTCTTCTCCCTCTGCAAGATCCGCTTCCAGCCGTTTCGCTTCCTCATCGTTTCTTTCCGGCACAGCGGCTCCGTGCCTTGCCATAATCTCCCGGTACGTTCTCCTGTTGGCAGAAAATGTATTGCTCCGGATCAGATGCGCGCCTGCCTCTATATAGGATTGGTGAATCTCTCTGATGATATCCGGCTGAAAAAGATTGGCTTCCTCCGAACAGAGAAACTCCCCTCCCGTCTTCTCATCAAACCAGGTGCCCATGGCTCCGTCCGTCAACAGGATATTTTCTTTCATATACTCTCTTATCTTCATGTTCTGCTATCCTCTGTCATATTTTGTGTCCACGCCACACTGCTTTTTTACAGAAAAAACCTGCATACTTCGCCGGACGTCCCCGTCCGGAACCGGTATGCAGGCAGCCGCAGCGATCATAACGCAGTAATTTTTCCTTCGTATTCAAGATTCAGCCGTCCCTTCATCTTGCAGGCAAGACCGATTTTTCTCATGCAGCGCATCATGGAGCGGTTATCCTCCACACCATAGCGGTCAATGATGTCCACAAACTTATCGATCATCTCCATGGCCTCCGGATCGGAGAGATAGAAAGTCTCGATGATCTGCTGAATATTCTCCTTCTTGGAAGTTGTGAACAGCAGCAACGTGATCTGCAATCCCACCATGATATGATACAAATGTCTGTTATAATCCGACATACCGGCCTTCAAAAAGGCAAACAGATCACTCAGACGCATGGTATCAATATCATCGATATGCATATCGTTGGCTTTTAATTTATTCTCCACGTCAATGTCCATGATCACAGAACTGATCATCATCGCCGTCTGATACGCATCGATATCCTTATCGGAAACCGGTGTGAGCACCGGCGCCTGATCGCTCATCTGCTGACAGTAGATCAGGTCTCTGACCAGTGCATTTTCAAACAATGTGTCACTCAGACCGTTATCTATCTTGATGATAAACTGCTTCTTTCCCGTATCCATCGCCACCGGATGACCGGCCTCCTCCGGATTCTCCGTATCCATCTTGAGAATCTCCACCGGATAGATCAGTTTCCCGGTAATCTCCCTGTACAGCTTTTCCGTCTTCTCTGACAGTGTCTTTCCTAAAATCTCCATACTCTCACGTTCCAACCTTTCTTTGTCGTGAACCGTCCTCCCCGCCGCGGCGGAAAAAGTCTCTGGTTCTTTTCACATTTCTTCTATTCTAACAAAAGAGAACTTGTGTTTCAAGTATGTTTTTCTCTTTAACCGCTTCTTTGTCTCCCATTCCCGCATTCTTCCGGTCCCCGCTTTTCCCGGAATCCCGGCGCCGATCCTTTCCCGCACATTGACTTTTTTTCACCTTCCGGGTTATAGTAGAACAAAAACAGTCATTTTGACAGTAGGAGGTAAGACGAATGACAGAACACATTACGGGGACAACGATGTTGACCGGCCTTCTGGGCAGTCCGGTGGCGCACAGCCTCTCCCCTCTTATGCATAACGAGAGCTTCCGGCTTCTCGGTCTTGATTACGCGTATCTTTGCTTTGACGTGGGAACCGATCGTCTGAAAGAAGCGGTGGAAGGTCTTCAGGCCATGGGCGCAAGAGGATGGAATCTGACCATGCCGGATAAAAACCTGATGTGCCAGCTGGCCGATTATCTCTCACCAGCGGCAGAGATCAGCGGCGCAGTAAACACTGTCGTCAATGAAAACGGCGTGCTGACCGGCCACACCACCGACGGCATCGGATACATGCGAGCGGCAAAAGAAGCCGGTTTCGACCTGCCGTTCAAAGTCATGACGCTCCTCGGCGGCGGCGGCGCTGCCACCGCCATTCTCGTGCAGGCGGCTCTGGACGGTATGAAAGAGATCCGGGTCTTTAACCGGAAAAGCCCTTCCTTTGACCGTCTTCTTTCTATTGCCGGACAACTGAACGAGCGCACCACATGCAAAGTCAGCGTACATCCGCTGGAAGACACCGAAGACCTCCGGGCCTCCATCGATACAAGCGATATCCTGACCAACGGCACCAGTCTGGGTATGGCTCCGAACATCGATACCTGTCCCATCCCGGATGCTTCTTTCCTTCGGCCGGAACTTATCGTCTCCGACGTCATCTACAATCCACGGCAGACAAAACTTCTGAAAATGGCCGAGGAGATCGGATGTCCATTCTTCAACGGACTCTACATGCTGCTCTACCAGGGCGCCGCCTCCTTTGAGCTGTGGACCGGACAGGAGATGCCGGTGGAGCATATTAAGGCGAAATACTTTTCGGAGTAAATGAACCTTGAGGGCACATCGTTATATTCCCGCTACCGGGCAGACCTGGGACTTGCATCCTAAAAAAACGTGCGCTGACAGGCGCACATCCAAAAAGGCGCAGCGACAAATGTCACAGCGCCTTTTGCCCGCAATGGATTTACTTTAAATGGTTTCTCCGCAGTGTTCCTTACTTCAACTTGTCATACCTTTTCATTTTCTTTTTGATAATGATTTTCCCCTGAAATCCGTACATATCCCGAAGCTGTCGCTTCACTTTTTTGTTTTTGACGTAGAAAGTAATATCCTCCGGGATTGTTCCCAGTGGCATCTTGACCCACCATACCTTTTCTTTCAGGCTCTCCGCGCGTACATAGACTTTTTTCACTGCCCCCGGACGCACATTTCTGAATAGGACTCTGAACTCACGGGTCTTTTTCGGAAAATCCAATCGTTTGATTGGAACCGCATGATCCAGATCACTCCAGTCAAAATATTTTGTATTTTTTCCAAACCGGATCTTTTTCAAGTTTGGCATAGCGCCTACCCATGCGCCTGTAAACATTTCATCTGACAGATACAGATTTTCTATCGTCTCATTTCCCCAGAGCGCCTTACTGGCCACTATTGTAACACCTTTTCTCACACGATAGGTTTTCTTTCCATTTACCACAATATAAAGAATCTTTCCGTCCTTTGAATAAATGTCCTTCCCGATTACCTTTAATTTCTTATTATTTTTGTCTATCGCTACCTGCAGGGAGGGACAATTGCTTATATCTATAGCAGACGGTCTGATGCTATCCGGAAGGTAGAGCCGCTTTAATTTCGGACATTTACTATAGAGGGCATTTATCATATTTTTTGGATTTTCAAATACTACCTTTTTTAATTTATCATACCCATAAACAGGTCCCTCTACGTGCACCCCTTTGGCAAAAGTAATCTTCTCCAGACAGGCGTGATAGGAATGTTCTTTATCCGGGATAGTGATCGTTTTCTTCCATAAAGAAGTATAACCGTTTTCTACCAGATAATATTCCGGGTCATCCCGATCAATAAAGTAGTCATCCATCTCTCCCCAGGAAAAACTTTTAACCTGATATTTTTTTCCGTTATACTCCACTTTATCAGGAATATACAATTCTGATGGCAGGTTCTCTCCACGTACCGTATCGATCCTGGCATGGGCAGCCCCTGTCTTCCCGTCTTCACTCAGGATATATTCCACTCCTCCAATCGTCACTGCAAAAGGTGACACAAAGGCCGCCTTTGCAGAAACCGGGTACAGAAGAACCATGAACAAGAATACAGGGAAAGCAATTATATAATAATACATCTTTTTCATGGGCAACCTCCTTTTCAGATATCGGTAGTATCAAGTACTACCCGTTTTTTAGTGCCTAAATCTATTAAAAACTAAGGAAATCCGCCTTTTTCAAATAAAAAGAGCATTGACCCCTTTTTTCTGATATAATATCTGCGACCAAACTTCCATCATTCAGAAAGGAGCAATGCTCGTGGATATTATACTATACTTACTTCAACTCATTCAAGAACTTTATCAGATCAATCGCTTTCTCCTTTTCTTCGTCTGTAAATTTATCCCTTTAAAACAATGGGCTTATGACGATCTGCATTCCCCCAAATATCAAAAATTCAAAGTGGACAGGCTTCCTGTCATCAAAACTTTCCTCCGACAGGACTGGCAGTTCCTTCTCGAATACTATCAATGGAAATACCACAAACCTGTCAGACCGGTTCAGAGAAGATCCGACCGATCATCCCTGAAAACATCATCTGCCCTCTCTGTGGCGCTCCTCATCATTACATCTATGATAATAATGGCGGCAACGGCCAATATCAGTGCAAGGTCTGTGGACAGACTTTCTTCAGCGGGGAATATGTCACTACTCCCGTCCGTTTCCTCTGTCCCTACTGCGGCCATTCCCTTGTCCCGAAAAAGGACCGGAAAGTTCTTCCGCATCCACAAATGTGTCAACAGGAACTGCTCATTTTATAAGCATAATCTCCAAAAAGTGGAAGACGGACATCTGCAGTCCCCTCACGGAAGATCAAGATATAAACTTCACTATATCTATCGGGAATTTACCATGGATTTCTTTCGCATGGATCTTGACTCCCTCCCTAAGCCTATATCATATCTTGACAACTCCTTTCTTCCCATATGGGATTCCTTTGTATTTTCTGTTTTATCCATATTTGTATCTTATCATCATTATATATCAATTGTTGTCGAATGGCAAGAACTACCTGGAAATAAAATGTTTTTTTGTAAAAAAACGCTGTTAATATTTACCTGTAAAACATAAAATGCGGGCACACTATGGCGTCAGACCATATGTGCCCGCAATGGATTTAACCTGCATAAGTGACAGAAACTGCCGGGTCGCACTGCAAAGCAGAATCGTCTTTGATCTTCGTGTTGGAAAGATCTAATTGGGTCAGGCGGGTATTCTCACAACGCAGGTTTTTAAGCTTTGTAT
>DSLMC04103__coassemble_900_pt1 | contig 16439 bp, 12 predicted proteins | sample DSLMC04103__metabat2_low_PE_013 | metagenome-assembled genome bin DSLMC04103 | reverse complement strand
TGCACTCCGAATGGCATCTGGATATTGGGAAACTCTGTTTCATCTTTACAAAAATTCTGTGTATATTGTCAAAACAGCAGGCTATAGACATAGATAGTTGTTTTGTCGAGGGGATAAGAAACAAAGAATTCTGGCATCCCCGGAGGGCCAGCCACAATACTGTAGATGCGCTCGAGATGGAATGGCATTTTGTCATAATCTTAGTGATGAAGTCAGACAGAGATTTGCGGCATACCATCCAGGTAGAAAAACACAGCGGGAAAGATCGGCGACGACTGTGAGTGCAGGCGTCATGAGAATATTATCATGCTGTTCCCATAATCAGCCTGCCGAGGTGGAGGAGAAGAGCTTTCTGCCTGCGTTTTTCTATGGTATATACAACGTCGCAAATCTCGTCTGTTTCCACATCCTCAGATTCTCTCAAAACCACAGTTGCATCTCGACAAATCCCCATTTACAAAACCGAGTAAAAGGTAGGCGATTATTTTGCCTACCTTCTACTCGGTTTACTGCCCTTTTGGGCTGTTTTATTTTATTTGGTATTCAAAGGAACAACAAAGTTTTTTCTCACTACTATGATACATTCCCCTGATGGGGTATGGATTTTGCAGTGCTTTACCGCACGGTTATCAGTAGCGGTGCCTGCCGTCCCGCCTCCTCCACTTCTCGTACGCGAATATTGTTCCATCTGTTTCATCCGTCTGCTCCGCGCCACGTTCACAGTCGTCGGCGGAACTTGCGGCACTCTGCTTCTGCGTACAGATGGATTAATCGCAAATCCCTGATTAACATGTTCACTTGATGGCAATACGGCAATACCATGGGATAGCATATACTCCGAGGTGCGGCAACATGAGCCTGCCAGTATAAATTGATGACAACGTGACCAGAGTTACTGAGCAAAGAACTGGGGTAATTAGCTGGATACAACTATATTTTTCTACCGGTTTTTCACTATACTTTTCTTGTTATAATTCTATTTTTAATATCATTTCTCCGGAAATACTGTACCTTATCCTCCCCATTCAAAGATTAATCAGACAGGATTTGCATTGAAGTATACTCTACACAGTAGCGGTGCCTGTCGTCCCGCCTCCTCCACTTCACGTACGCGAAGACTATTCCATCTGCCCCATCCGTCTACTCCGCGCTACGCTCACAGTCGTCGGCGGAACTTGCGGCACTCTGCTTCTGCGTACAGATGGATTAACTGCAAATCCCTGATTGGCATATTCCCTGGATGGTAATACAGCGGGATAGCATACACTCCGAGGTGCGGCAACGTGAGCCTGCCAGTATAAATTGATGACGACGTGACCAGAGTTACTGAGCAAAGAGCTGGGGTAATTAGCTGGATACAACTATATTTTTCTACCGGTTTTTCACTATACTTTTCTTGTTATAATTCTATTTTTAATATCATTTCTCCGGAAATACTGTACCTTATCCTCCCCATTCAAAGATTAATCAGACAGGATTTGCATTGAAGTATACTCTACACAGTAGCGGTGCCTGCCGTCCCGCCTCCTCCACCTCACGTCCGCGAATATTATTCCATCTGCCCCATCCGTCTTCTCCGCGCCACGCTCACAGTCGTCGTCGTGACTTGCGGCACTCTGCTTCTGCGTACAGATGGATGAAGCGCAAATCCCTGATTAACATGTTCACTTGATGACAATACGGCAATACCATGGGATAGCATAAACTCCGGTGTGTATGTCAGGCATCGGTTTTCCGGTGTAATTCAATACTGGATCTTAAGAATCCTGCAACATCACTTACTTACTGGCATCCTGACAAAATCCTCTCACTCCCCAGACGGCGTTTTTCGCGCACATGCCCTTTGAACCGCCGGCCTGTGAAGGAGGACATGGCACAGACTGCGGAAAAGGCAGGGAGCGGAGAGGAAAAAAGCGAATGCCTTGTGCTTGCACAAAAGGCTGAGCTTTTTACCGAACCGGGAAGCGTCAGCGGGAACCGCGAAGAGCGGTTCCTCCCTGCTTTCCCTACATATCATATATGTCCGAGTGAGGGCGTCGGCGGGCCAAGCGGCATGGGCGCTTCCGCCGTCGTCTGTTCTCCTGCCTAATCTGTCGCCGCTGTATGGCTGTGCAAAGCGTCGCGGGCGCCGCCGTGGTCTGCCCTGCCATCTTTCTGTCGCCGCTATACACAAAACGCAGGGCGTATCGAAACACCCTGCGTCTGTTTTTACTATATAAATGAATGATAGACTTTCCGTCCCGGCTGCGTGCCGGTATCAATGATTAATCCAGTTCCAGCTTGCCGGTGTAAAGCTGATAGTAGGTACCTTTGAGCGCAAGCAGCTCGTCGTGGGTACCGCGTTCGATGATCCGGCCATGCTCCAGAACCATGATGGCATCGCTGTTGCGGATGGTGGACAGGCGGTGCGCGATGACGAATACGGTACGTCCGCGCATCAGATTATCCATACCTTTCTGGACGATGCTCTCCGTTCTCGTATCGATGGAGGACGTCGCCTCGTCGAGGATCAGAACCGGCGGGTCTGCGATGGCAGCGCGGGCGATGGCAAGGAGCTGCCGCTGTCCCTGGGAGAGTTCTTCGCCGTCACCGCTTAAGTGTGTGTCGTAGCCGTCCGGCAGCATATTGATGAAGCCGTCGGCGTGCGCCAGCTTCGCCGCGTTGTAGACTTCCTCGTCGGTGGCGTCCAGTTTGCCGTAGCGGATGTTCTCCATGATGGTGCCTGTGAACAGGTGGGTATCCTGAAGAACGATGCCGAGGGAGTGCCGGAGATCTGCCTTTTTGATCTTATTGATGTTGATGCCGTCGTAGCGGATCTTGCCGTCGTCCACATCGTAGAACCGGTTGATCAGGTTGGTGATGGTCGTCTTGCCCGCGCCGGTGGAACCGACGAAGGCCACTTTCTGTCCCGGCTTCGCGTAGAGGGACAGGTTGTGGAGTACCATGTGATCCGGCACATAGCCGAAGGTCATGTCGTCGAACTGCACGTCTCCGGTCAGTTCGGTGTAAGTTACGGTGCCGTCCGCCTGATGTGGATGTTTCCATGCCCACAGACCGGTACGCTCCGGACATTCGATGATGTTGCCGTCGGCATCCTTCTTCGCGTTGACCAGTGTCACGTATCCTTCGTCTAACTCCGGTTCGGCGTCCATCATATTGAAGATACGCTCCGCGCCGGCCAGCGCCATGATGATGGAGTTAAACTGCTGGGCGATCTGCATGAAAGGCTGGGTAAAGCTTTTGGTAAACTGCAGGTAGGACGCCATGACGCCCAGTGTGATGTTGCCAATGCCCATGACGGAAAGAAATCCGCCGAACACCGCCGTCAGCACGAAAAGCAGATTACCCATATTGCCGATGACCGGCCCCATGATGCTGGCAAATGTATGTGCTTTGGAGGAGCTTTCAAAGAGCTCTTCGTTGAACTTGTCAAATTCTTCTTCGGACATTTTCTCGTGATTGAATACCTTTACCACGCGCTGTCCGCTCATCCGTTCTTCCACGAAACCGGTGATGTTGGCCAGATCCAGCTGCTGACGGATGAAGTAACGTCCGCTGTGACCGGATACGGTCTTGGAGACGAAGAACATCAGCACGATCATCAGCACTGCCAGTACCGTGAGGATCGGACTTAACACCAGCATGGAAATAAATGTGACGGTGATCGTAAATACCGACATGAGTACCTGCGGGATGGACTGGTTGATCATCTGACGCAGGGTATCGGTATCGTTGGTATAAAGGCTCATGATGGAACCGTTGGTATTCTGGTCAAAATAACGGATCGGCAGTGTCTGCATGTGCGCGAACATTTCGTCGCGGACACGTTTCAGCACGCCCTGCCCGATGACAACCATCAGGCGGCTGTACACAAATGTGGCGATGACGCCGCACATGAAGATCGTTCCCAGCACGGTCAGCGCCATATAAAGCTCGGTATAATCCGGATTCTGCTTTCCAATCAGCGGGATGATGTAGTCATCCAGCAGAAAACGGAGTGAAAGCGATACGGAGATGGACGCGACGGAGCTTATAAGGATACAGAAAATAACAAGGATGAACTGTACCTTGTAGGTGCTGGTCACGTACTTAAGCAGACGCTTCGCTGTCTTGATGGTTCCGCCGGTTATGCCGGGTCTTCCCTGTTGTTTACTCATTGTCAGCGCCTCCTTTCACCTGTGATTCATAAACTTCTCTGTAGATCGCGTTGGTCTTCAGAAGCTCTTCCGATGTTCCGATGCCGTTGATCTCGCCGTTATCCATGACGATGATCACGTCCGCATCTTCCACGGAGGAAACACGCTGCGCGATAATGATCTTGGTGGTATCCGGAATCTCTTCCCGGAACGCCTGACGGATCAGCGCGTCGGTCTTGGTGTCCACAGCGCTGGTGGAATCATCCAGAATCAGGATCTTCGGTTTCTTGAGCAGCGCTCTGGCGATACAGAGTCTCTGCTTCTGACCGCCGGAGACGTTATTGCCGCCCTCCACGATCATGGTGTCATACTTGCCCGGGAACTCCTGGATAAATCCATCGGCCTGAGCCAGTTTACAGACTCTCTGCACCTCTTCATCGCTGGCATTTTCATCACCCCAGCGGATATTTTCGTAGATACTTCCTGTAAACAGGACATTTTTCTGAAGCACCATGGACACCTGGTCACGGAGCGCTTCCAGATTATATTTACGTACATCGACGCCGCCGACCTTCACACAGCCGCCGGTGACGTCGTACAGTCTTGGGATCAGCTGTACCAGCGTGGACTTGGCGCTGCCCGTGCCGCCGACAATACCCACGATCTGGCCGCTCTTTATGTGCAGGTTCACATCCTTTAAGGACAGATTGCCGCCCTCGCCGGAGTAGCTGAAATCCACATGCTCAAAATCAATATCGCCATTTGCCACATACTGCAGGGCATCCGCGTCGTCTACCATCTCCGGAACCTCTTCCAGTACTTCCTGAATACGGTCTGTGGACGCCTCCGCGATCATAATCATAACAAATACGAAGGTAACCATCATCAAAGACATGAGAATCTGCAGCGCGTACACGATAATACTGGTCAGCTCACCGGTCTGCATCGTTCCCTGAATGATGCCCTCGCCGCCGATCAGGACCATGAAGATTACCACGCCATAGATGGTAAACTGCATGATCGGAGAGTTCCACGCCACGATCTTCTCCGCTCTTGTAAAAAGCTTGAATACAAGGGTGGAGATCTTTCCGAACTTCTCAATCTCGTGATCTTCCCGCACATAAGCTTTGACCACGCGGGCCGCATTTACATTTTCCTGCACGGTATTGTTGAGCACATCGTACTCGTCAAACACCTGAATAAAGTGCGGGTGCGCTTTCTTCGCGATGTAAATAAGTATTCCGCCTAAGATCGGCACCATGAACAGCAGCAGGATGGCGATCGGCACGTTGATTGTCAGCGTCATGATCCATGACAGGACGATCATGATCGGCGCTCTTGCCAGCAGGCGGATGGTAAACATATACGCCATCTGCACGTTAGTGATATCCGTCGTCAGACGGGTCACCAGACTTGGCGTGGAAAAATGGTCAATATTCCCGAAGGAAAAATCCTGAATCTTATAGAAGATATCATGCCGGAGATTCTTGGCATACCCGGCTGCCGCGATCGCCCCCAGCTGTCCGGCCTTCGCGCCGAAAAAGAGCGATACCATGGCCAGCGCCACCAGAACAACCCCGATGCGGATGATATACCCCACATCGCCGTTCATGATACCCACGTCAATGATCTTAGCCATCAGCAGCGGTATGAGTACCTCCATAAATACTTCCAGCGCTACAAAGATAGGCGTAAGAATCGTCTCCCGCTTATACTCGCGGACAGAACGAAGTAACTTCCTATTCATGTTTCGTTGTCTCCTTTCCTCTGTCTTTCTCATTACCGGCTAAATTTGCAGACATTTGTTCCAGCACACGCATGCAGGTCTCCATATCCTCCCGGGGGATTCCCTCTCTCAGGACATCCTCCATGTAATGGATATTGGCAATGATGTGCCCGTGGAGCTCCACCGTCTTCTCCGTGGGAACGATCTTTTTCAGCCGGGCGTCTCTCTCCACCGCTTCCCGGTAAATGTATCCCTCTTTCTCCAGAAACTGCAGGATCCCCGTGGCGGTAGACCGGCGGATCTGGAATGCCTTCTCCACATCCTTCTGATAGAGATCTCTCTCCATGGTCTGAAACGCAATAAAATGCAGCACAAGACTCTGCATATTGGTCAGCCCGCTCTCCTCCTCGAGGGTACACATCTGCCGCTTTAACTGGTGGGACAGCCCGTTGATCATCCTTCCCACATGGTAGGTCGTGTCACTGTCACATTCTTTCCGAACTTCCATATACATTCCCTCTTTAGTCCAAGAATTGCGCCCGGGCACAAAGTCCCGGATCATAATTAGTTCGATAACTAACAATATAATATATAGAATAAAAATTATTGTCAACCCGTGAAAATGCACAAGAAAAATCAGAAAAAACATTATTTTTTCAGCAAAACCGGCGTTTTCCATAAAAAAGAAAACACCGGTTCACAACAACTATTTATCAATGTATAACTTTAAAGTTTTTATCTCAAAAGGATGAAAAACAAGCTCCGCCGTACCGGCAGAAACCTGCGCTTCTTCCGCCGCCAGATCGTGTTCCAGCAAATTACACGGCACGATACGGCGCACCGGATAATCCGAAGAAATCCTCACCCGGCTCCTTCCGCCCCGGCACTCGTGCATCCGCACAATGAGACAGTCCTCATCCTCCGCCTTCTTAATCGCGTCGATCTGCACGCCGCAGGCGGCGTTTTGCGCCAAGTCCGCTTTCGTCTCCCAGGCAGCACATCCGGACAGTTTCTTTTCCGCTTCCCGGGCAGCGCATCCGGACAGTTTTTCTTCCGTCTCCCGGGCAGCGCATCCGGACAGTTTCTCTTCCGGCTTCCGGGCGACGCATCCGGGCAGTTTCTCTTCCGGCCCCCGGGCGGCGGTCGGAGTGATTTCCTCCACCCGCACAATTTTTTTCTCATCCCGGAATCCTCCTGGCACAGCCAGCGCCGGGGCGTTCAGCCGACGGGCTTCCTCCATGGTTCCGCCTTCCGTCACAGCCCCCTCGTGCGGATACAGCGCATAGATAAAATCATGCTCTCCCATGTCGGCTGTCATATCCGGATACTTCGCGCTTTTTAACAGGGTCAGTTTCATGGCGTTGTCCCGGATACTGTAGCCGTATTTACAGTCATTTAAGAGGCTGACACCGTAGCCTGTCTCGGACAGATCCGCCCACTGGTGTCCGCAGACTTCAAATCTCGCCCAGTCCCAGCTGGTATTCCAGTGGGTCGGGCGCTCCACATGACCGAACTGAACGTCGTATGTGGCTTTGGTGGCACGAATATCCGTGTAGAACGCCGTCTTCAGCAGCCGGTGATCCTCGTGCCAGTCCACATGGGTCTTAAAATCAATCCTCCGGCTGTCCCGATACACAACCATATCCTGCACCAGACGGGACTTCCGGTACGCATAGACAAACCGCACAACCGCTTTCAGACCGTGACGCTCCACCAGCCGCACCGGCTCGCAGATCCGCATGGTCTCCATTTTCTGCGTGTAATAAATATCAATATCCCAGGCGTCGAAATCCATCGGCTTATCCTCATAGATTTCCAGCACGTTGCCCGATTCGCCCGGCCGCAGCACAGACCTTCCCGCCTGCTTATCATAAAGGCGTGTCAGCTGCCCTGCCTCGTTCCAGACAATGGAATAAAACGGCGTTTCCAGCGTATTATCCCCGAACCAGAAAACTTCACAGCCCTGCTGGTCTGCTGTGTCAGAAGCCGGAGCGACTGCCGTCACGGATGCTTCATCCTGGCGAGCGGCATCAATTTCATCGTGCGGCTCTGCCGCGCCCGGTATAAACGTGATGTTCCGCCCTGCAAATGGTTCCACCTCTACCTGTACGTCCCAGCCGTCCGCCGTCTTTCCTGCCGCCAGTACATTTCCTTCTTCATCATAAAATGTACCGTCCTCCCGCACCGGGATGTGTACCAGCTCCTGCCCGCCAAAACTGCTGACGGAGCAGACGGCAAAACGCTGCGCGTTCTGGCCTGCAGATTTCGATACATTTTCTGACATGTGCGCTGCGCCCTTTCCTGCCGATGCTTCCGGGCGCGGCTGTTCGGTCTGCACTTCCGGGCGCGGCTGCCCTGCCAGACGGCCGAGAGCCGCCCGGATCACCTGATCCACCTGTTCTTCCGCCCGGCGATAATTGACCCGGGAATCCTCGTAGACCTCATGAATCGAGGAACCCGGAATGATATCATGGAACTGATGCAGGAGCACGCACTCCCAGCTCTCGTTGATCTCTTTTTGCGGGTAGCTGCCGCCGGAAAAGAAATCCACCGAGGCCAGCCACTCCGCCAGCGCCAGCTTATGCTCCATATGGCGGTTCATCTTCTTATTGTACGCCTGCGATGTGTAGGTGCCGCGATGATACTCCAGATAAAGCTCGCCATCCCAGACCGGCACGTACCGGTCGGTCCTCTCCACATTTTCATGCATTTTCCGGAAAAACGCACCGGCTGTCCCCGTCTTCACATGAGGCAGTCCCGGCGTCTGATCCATGGCGCGGCGCATCATGAGCATTTCCCGGTTCACACCGCCGCCTCCATCGCCATAACCGTAAGCGATCAGCGTCTCCCGGCTCAGATCTTTGTTGCGGAACTTCTTCCAGCTTCCAAGAATGGAGCGGGCCGTCATATGTCCACTGTAAGTGGAGAACCGATCCGTCATTCCCCGTCCCTCATCCGGCGTGTTGACAAAATACGTGAGCACCTCCGTACCGTCGATGCCCCGCCACCAGAACAGATCATTTGGAATGGTGTTGTACTGGTTCCAGCTGATCTTGGTGGTCATGAATGTGTCAATCTCGCAGAGCTTTAAGATCTGCGGCAGCGCCCAACTGTAACCGAACACATCCGGCAGCCAGAGATACTCGCATTTCTTCCCGAACTCCCGCTCAATGAAACGGGTTCCGTGAAGGAACTGGCGCACCAGTGATTCCCCGGACGGGATATTGCAGTCGGACTCCACCCACATGCCGCCGTCCGGCTCCCACTTACCTTCGCGGATCTTCTGCCGGATGCCCTCATAGATCTCCGGACAGTCTTCCTTGATATACTGATAGAGCTGCGGCTGCGTCTGCAAAAAAACGTAGTCGTCAAACTCATCCATGAGCCGCAGCACAGTGGCAAACGACCGCTGCGCCTTCTCCCTCGTATGTTTCAGCCGCCACAGCCACGCCACATCGATGTGGGTGTGCCCCACGGCGTGCACCGTGACATCCGTCTGTTTTTCCATGCGGGACAATTCTTCCGTCAGCACCTTCAGGGCCTGCCCGACAGACGCGTAAAATCCGGCCTGTGCCCGGGCGGCGCCGACCCAGGTCTCGCCGGTACCGTGGCCGTCGCCGGCTGTCCAGATCTCGCCAATACCGTGGCCGTTGCTGGCTGTCCAGATCTCACCAAAATCGTGGCCGCCTCCGGTCGCCCAGGTTTCGTCGCTGTCCCAGTCGATACATAAGAGCGCCCGGTCCAGCGCCGCCTTGAGCCCGGCATAATTCACATCATCCTCCGGCAGTACCCGAAGCGTCTCCGTGACACTCTTGGCCAGATAATAAAATTCATCCGTCTTCTCGTGAAGGTATCCCACCTCGGCCTGCCGGCACTGATGATAAAAGGTGCGGTGCGGGCCGCCGCCTTCCAGACCGGTCCAGAGCAGAAAAGTCAGCCGCACCGGCTTCCCTTCCTTTCCGGTAAAGAGCACTTCCTGATGATTGTCGTCCACCCCCTGATACGGATGCCCGTCCACATACAGCAGCGACTCAAACCCGTTAGTGTTGCCGCCTCCGGTCTCCCCGAAATCAAACAGTCCTGCCACCCGACAGCCTTCCACTGCCGGTGGCAGCGTCAACTCTTTATCCAGCCAGAGATATCTGTCCCGGCCCACGAAAAAATCATTAAGACCGAACTCCTTCCACTCCCGGCTGTCCTGCTCCGGCATCCTCCGCTCCGGCGGCGCGCCGTGATAGTGCGAATCCTCCGGCAGATCTCCCGGCATAGTTGCAAACGGCGCGATATTTCGCATCCCAAAATACCGCCGATGTTCCAGTTCCTCCACTCTCTTCTCAAACTTTTCAATCGTAAAAAACATGGGGCTCCTCTCCTGACATAAACTCTCCAGATTGTATAATCATATCTTACAACAATCTGGAGAGTTACACAATTTCCATTTTCATTTTCTTCATCGCCGTTTCCCACACTATAAATCTCCTCATAGCGTCCTGTCAATTCTTCCGGGGTTCTGCTCAAATAACAACTCAAGTCTTCTTATTAATACATTTTCTAACCTCATTTCGTATGGAATCGAAAAGCAACCGGACTTTTATTCATTTTCCATCCCTCTTTGGCGTCTCCCACTTCCTTTTGTACCAGATCTTTCATACGTTTGGCAAAGGGACAGGGATAACCGATGGGCGTCCCTTTCTGGATGCAGGAAGCGAAAGCGATGGTGTCCGCGCCCTGGCTTACCAGAGAGCGAGCCCGGAGCACGCCTTTTTCCCCGGACAGCCGCCACAGTTTATAAATCCCACCAACTCGATATCTTCTTCTCCTTTAAAAGCACCTTTTCTCTCCCGAATTGTCCGGAAGTCACGGCTTCCCGGGCAGTAGTCTTCTGTCTGCATACAACGAATGATTCCAAGTTTCATCTTATTTTCCTCCTCAGTTCTTTTCACTCATTTGATATTATCATTTTTCATGGATGGGAAATCTTCTCTTCATAGCGATGTAAAATCTCCCGCAAAGTGATGCCTCGCATGGCTTCTTCCGCTTTACTTTGTACCAGATCATAACAATCTCTTATGGCTAACTGAATATTTACTCCCACGCCGCAAGCGGGATTAGTATGGGTATCCTGATGGAGCAGAGGTTTGCCTCCCTCCACCGCCCGGTAAGCGTCCAATAAGGTAATTTCCCCGGATTCTCTTGCTAACGCAGGCCGGGGATGTCCCTTTACACTGGTGATCAGACCGCTTTTACGCAATGCCGACATGAGCTGGCGCACATAGGCGGGATTTGTCTGGATACTTTCCGCAATCTTCTCACTGGTGAGATTCACCCCCGGATGCAATGCAATAAACGCCATGATGTGGACAGCATCGCTGAGTTTTGTGAATAACATCAAGATATTTTTTATAAGATAATTTTTATGAGAAAGGATCGATATAATCATGAGTTTTTATGAGAACCTGGTCATGCAGACCCAGATGAATTACCAGCAGTATTATAGTGTATATGCCTCCGGGCGTACTTCTTACGCATTGTCAGAAAAGAAACCTCTGTCTTATCAGGAACAGATTTCCCGGCTGGTCCATGAAATCCGGGAAGCTGATTGCATTCTGGTGGGCGGAGCTTCCGGATTGTCTGCCGCCGGAGGCGGTGACTTTTATTATGAAGATAACGCCTCTTTCCACAAATATTTTGGCAAATTCGTGGAGAAGTATCATTTCAAAGGAGCCTTTGACGGTATGATGCGCCAACGGGACGACAGAACTGCTTTCTGGGCGTACCTGGCCACCTTCCTCCACACCACCCAGACCGCCCCTGTGCGGGAGCCTTACCTGAATCTGGACGCCCTTTTACAGGGGAAAGATTTTTTCATTCTTACCACCAACCAGGACACGCAGTTTGTCAAGCTTTACCCGGAAGACAAAGTGGCTGAAATCCAGGGTGACCACCGGTTTTTCCAGTGCGCCGCATGCTGCACGGATGATACCTGGGACACCGTGAAGCCTGTGGAGAAAATGATGTCCGCCATGGGAGACGACATCACCATACCAGAGAATCTGATTCCCCGCTGTCCTCACTGCGGCAGTCCCCTTACCGTCAATATCGCTGACAGCAATTCTTTCTTCCAGACCAGACATTTCCAAAAGAAAATGAAGGACTACCAGAATTTTATCCAAAAATATCATGGAAAAAACCTGGTCATCCTGGAACTGGGAATTGGCTGGAGAAACCGCATGATCAAAGAACCTCTGATGCAACTTACCGCATCAGAACCACATGCCTTTTATATTACCTTTAATAAAGGAGAAATCTACATTCCTTCTGACATTGCTGACAAATCTGTCGGCATGAATGGGGATATTGCAGATATGCTGGAGAGAATACTTGGATGATTTAATATTCTATCTCAATATATCATTAATACCATAGGTAATCATGAGCCTCATTCCGCTCCATCCTTCCCAATATGATCAGCGGCATCCTGCAACGTCTCAAAAAACAGTCCGGCATGATAGCCGTCGCACACCGCATGCGCGATGGTCAGGTTCACGGGCGCCGTTGTCCTGCCTTCATGGGGCTCATATTTCCCGATTGTGATGATCGGGAAGTACGATGGTTCTCCGTTTGGAATCCGGCTGGTGTAGCTGGTAAACGCCGTCCACGGTGCGCAGGAAATGCAGTAAAAATTCGGCGGTTGATTCTTCCTTGCCTTGATGCCCTTTATATCTTTGTATCGTTCCATATCTTCCGCGATTGTCCGATAAAATGTATCAAAATCCTCACAGTAGTCCGACCAGCAGTCGGAGAATGTCTTGTCATCCTCATGGAAGATGGTATAACTCGGCACCACCCGGTCCCAGGCGCAGAGACTGCCGTCCACATCCACAAACATCCGGAAGTTCTCAATTGCATTGACCACCTTCGTCATAAGGCATATCATCGTCGGATAGAACTTCCGCCCACTTTCATGGCAGAACTTCAGCAGATTCGTGAGATCCACAGGCGCGGTGATGCTGTACTCCACCCGCAGTTTTTCTGTATAATACCTGTAATGTTCCCGGCGCGGCCAGGATTGCATGTCTATTTTTTGGTAAGTGTTCATTGTCGCTCCCTTCTGTCATGTCAAAACAAATCTCATTATGCAGAGTAAAAGCAAGTAATCTACTTCTTTGCATTCTTTTCCAATTCCAATATGTATTTATCAAAATCAGACATAAACAATCTGTCTTGAACAACACGGTATTTTTCAAATTCAGTCTCAGCTTTTGCCTTGGCAATCTCTGCTGTGATTTTCCCTGCATCCTGTAATACTTCTCTGTCATCTGCCATCAAAAATAAATCCAGCCGTTTTGACCAATCCTCCATCGTCATCGGAATATGGCGCTCTGCACGGTCTTCTGCCAAATCCAGGTAAGCAGATACAATACGCTCTAATGAACGAATCTCTTGCTCTGAAAGATAATTTTTCGCAATACTGACATCGCTTTTTACAATCTTACCTTCCGGTGCCGCTGCCCATGTGGTAAGTCCCATATGTGGTTTTTCTGCATCCGCACGCTCATAAATCAGTTCCGCTGCTGTATGACCATGTACTGCATAGTGCATTTTATTCTGCACCTTTGCAAAGAACTGCTTCGTTGTTCTTGCTGTGCGATCATAGTCAAGTGCTGTGGCGTAAATATCTGTTATTTTCTGATAGAACCTGCGCTCAGACAATCGAATTTCTCGAATCTGCTCAAGCAAGCGATCGAAATACTCTGTTGTAAGCACGGAACCACCATTTTTCAAACGCTCATCATCCATAACCCATCCTTTAATGGTATAGTCCTTCACAATACCGTTGGCCCATTTACGGAACTGTACAGCACGTTCATTATTTACCTTAAAACCAACTGCTATAATCAATTGAAGATTGTAATGTTTGGTGTTACGAGCCACCTGACGGGAACCTTCCGTTTGAACTATCCGGAAATTCCGGATAGTTGAATCTTCTTCAAGCTCTGAGTCCGAATAAATCTTTTTGATATGCTCGTTGATTGTTCGAACATCCACATCATACAATGTGGCCATCATCTTCTGTGTCAGCCAAATATTCTCATCCTCATAACGCATTTCAAAGCTATTTTGTTGGCCGCCAACAGAAGCAACGTAAGTCAAATATTCTGCTGCGCTGGAACGGATGGATATTTCCTCTTTTTTCTTTTTCAAATTAAATGTCCTCCTCCTTTCTTATTTTGCCGCCTAAATCCCTGTGTTAATCTCATTATTTGCAAATACATATCAAATACTTTCATATTTGTATTATACATTATTTAGTAAATCAAGACAATTAGCAATCTTCGTTCTATAAGATATCATTCAGGCAATATACATTACACAGTTTTTATAGAGCATAATCAAATCACTATAGTAAAAACCAGAGGATCTTCCGTACAATTTTATATAGTTATATACCTCTGCATGTAACAATCAAACAAACAAAATTTAATATCAGGAAATAAAAAGGATTGATTTTAGAAACCAAATATCATATTATTATCTGGTTTGTTGTGAAATCGTCCGTGTTTTTTCTTTCAAAAAAGAAGACGACCGATTTTTACGGGCACGGCGTTTCACAAACATCTGATTCAAATATTATTTAGGAGGTGTCTTATGCTGGAATGTCTGATCGTGGGAGCCGGAGGTGCAGTGGGAGCAATACTGCGGCATCTGGTGGGAATGGTTCCACTGACTCCGGAAAATGGTTTCCCTGTGAAAACATTTTTAATCAATGTAATCGGTTCTTTTATTATCGGCCTCGTGGCAGCACTTACCGCCAAATATACCCTGAACCCGCGACTTGTATTGTTCTTGAAGGTTGGAATCTGCGGAGGATTTACGACGTTTTCTTCTTTTGCTCTGGAAACAGACCAATTGCTGGCAAAAGGCGCAGCGACCACAGCGGCCCCTTACGTTTTGCTTAGCATTATCTGCGGAATTCTGGCAGTGTTCGCGGCACAGAAACTGGTGACATAGTTTTACTCGTCCATCAAAATCCAGAACCCTTTTTATCAACTTATATAATCTTCTACGTGATAAAATATTCAGGGGAATCGAACAACGTCCATTCCCCTCTTAATTTATACTACTTTTTATTATTATAATATTTTGAATTTAACTAACATTAGAATGCTCTTTATTAATAAAAAATAATCAGCACCAATGATAATACGGTACTTCCAATCATTATCCCTTTCTCAACATAGTTGGCTAAAAAAATCAAGCTAAAAACTAACATACCTGCAAGACCTGGCAAACCAGAATGCATTAACTTCTTTCTCCATTTTTCATTTGTCAATCCTATTCTGGCATTCTCTGCAATACTTTCCACTCCAAAAATCGTGCTTAAGGCTATTTCTCCATCTAAGCCCGGAGATGGAAGTATATTAATGGCAACCATTAGAATATTAATACAGGCAATCAACATCGACGTAAAAGACAATGGATAATATAACATGGAAAGAAAAAAACAAATACCTGCTATCAAAAGATTAACTTCTACTCCTGCCAGAGCAAACTGGGTTTGCTGCCATCGTACTTCATCATTCCCATTTTCTTCCTCAGAAACATAAGCCCCTATCGGAAACGGCCCCCAGAAAAGCAATCCAACCTCAGATATCGTATAATCATATGCGATTGCAGCTATCATATGTCCCATTTCATGAAAAACAACACAACCTACAAACATAATTCCATAAAACAGAATATTTGCATCATCGCCAATCTCCCATCCAATCCATTTCCTCGCCATAAGACTTGAAATAAAAATAAGGAGCGAAATTACCGGAAGCATTGCATTAATAATCCGGCAAGGATATCTTAGAACCTTTGCTCTTTCTCCAACGAAAAAAATAGACAGACGGCTCTGAAAATTTCCTTCATACACAAAACGACTGGTGCGGATCAGATTCCGACTTTTTAACCATTCTATAGTATTTTCATCCAGATATAATGGGTGAGTTCCATCTGCTTCCATCAAAACAATATATATCACCTCATCTATTTCAAACATTTCTCCTTTTACATTTTCGGCATAAAAATGTTCTTTCGTGCTGTCTTCATATGTAAAGTTTCCTATCGATGCTCCTTCTTGCAGAACCGGATACATTGTTGCCCTCCTTTGTAAAATAAGAATAAAATTTTATACAGTACTTACTCCATATCTAATATCACGATTCCTGTTTCATTTTCTTCATCGCCATTTCCCACACTATAGATCTCTTCATAGTGCCCTATCAATTCTTCCGAAGTTCTACTAAAGTAGCAACTCAAATCTTCTTTTGTATAATGCGGAATAATCGTTCCCCGGAATAATCCTAATGCCTGAAAATCTGTCATTCCCACAAAATTCCGGTCAAAATCCTGTGCAAGTAAAATATCTGTCCCGGCAATCATAGCTCCCGCAGAACTTCCAATATAGGAAGCTCCGGCGTCAACAGCTGCATGAATCTTCTCAATCAGTCCATGGCTTTTCATCATATCTCATATTTGAAATGTATTTCCTTCACCGACATAAATATAATCAAAATCCGTGTCAATTT
>DSLMC04103__coassemble_781_pt1 | contig 18686 bp, 21 predicted proteins | sample DSLMC04103__metabat2_low_PE_013 | metagenome-assembled genome bin DSLMC04103 | reverse complement strand
GTGCCGATCTCCTGAAGCATGAGAGGAGAAATCTCTCCGGTGAACTGCCACCCAGTTTCGCCGGTGGGCTACCGAGCGCCTGAAGGAATACATGATCAAGGGCTTCACGATGGACGATGAGCGCCTGAAAAATTTGGGCGGTGGCAACTATTGGCGCGAACTGCTGGAACGGATTCGGGACATTCGTTCTTCGGAAAAAGTGATGTATCGTCAGGTGCTGGACTTGTACGCCACCAGTGTGGACTATAACCCCAGAAGTGCGGAATCTGTTGCGTTTTTCAAAATGGTGCAGAACAAACTCCATTATGCAGCGCATGGGCATACGGCTGCGGAGGTGATTTATGAACGGGCCGATGCGGATAAGCCGTTTATGAGGCTTACCACCTTTTCCGGCGATTTTCCCACGGCAAAAGATATTGGGATTGCCAAGAATTATCTGACAGAGGAAGAACTGCGAGTTCTGAATCAAATGGTATCCGGTTATTTCGACTTTGCCGAGGTGCAGGCTATCCGCCACCGGCCTATGTATATGAGCGATTATGTGGAGCAGCTGGATAACATTCTTCGGGCGACTGGGGAAGAAGTATTGACCCATGCAGGAAAAATCAGTCATGCACAGGCTATGGAAAAAGCGAAAGTGGAATATAAACGCTATCAGGCACAAACTCTTTCCCCTGTGGAAGAGGAATATCTGAAGACCATTAAGCAGCTGGGAAAAACGGCCAAGACAGAAGCGGAAAAGCAGGATGATTTTTTTGATCCAAGTTAAGAATGACCAATCCGTTTTTGGATTGGCACCATATCCGGAAAAAGAGCGCGCAATTAAGGAAACACTGAAGTTTTTTCATTTCATATAGAAGATGAAAAGCTGTACCGCGGAATCGGGGATGTCACGGTACAGCTTTTATTTCGGCGTCCAACGTTGGCGCTGTTAGACTTTTTTCTGTTTTTTCTTTGCGGAAGGGATAATTTCCTCGTGGAAAAAGTAATTGACCACGATAGGCGGATCGTTGAACGGGCGCTTGATGTCCGGCCAGTGCTTCACGTCCACGAAACTGCCCCAGGGTTCCGGGTGTTTGGTAAACCGTTTCATAAAAGAGGCGTAGCAATACTTACAGCCGTGCTCGCAGCCGGTGTAGGGGTTGACCGAATAATCCGCCACCGGCAGGTTGGATTTGGTCAGCACGCTTTTTACATCAGTGTTCTTTACGATCATTTCCATGTTGTCGTCTCCCTCCTTACAGGTTCTTTCCGGCTTAGTAGGCTTTACACAGGGCCGGATCCGTTTCGTCCTCTTTCCACTTCATATAACCGGTCATATCGGCAAACCCCATCTCCCGGTAGAGTGGTCGGCCGGCCTCGGAAGCTTCCAGATAGATTTTGGTGACGCTCTTCTCCTTCGCCTGACGGATTAGCCAGCACACGACCCGTTTTCCTACGCCGTGGCTGCGGAAGGCGGGTCTGGTGTAAATATTCATCAGGTAGGCGCATTTCCCGTTGAGATTGTCCGGCGAGGGCATTTCCTGATACAGGCACATTCCACCGCAGCCGATGATTTCCCCATGCAACAACGCAAAACAGGCGATATGTCCGCCGTTTGCCAGCGTTTCCCGGTAGTAGTGGCGGTTCTCGGCTTCCAGTTTCGTCATCGTCTGGTCGGGCGGAATGGAAAATACCTCCCGCAACACCTCCATCCGCCACTGCATCAGCAGTTCCAGGTCATCGGCTGACGCCTGGCGAATCTCCACGTCCATCATAGTGCACCTGCTTTCATGACCACCGGCAGCTTCGATACATCCGGCTTGCCGTTGACATTCAGAGGAATCTGCTTCATCTCCACAAAAAATTCCGGGATCATGAAGGAAGTCAGATTTTCAGACAGTTCTTTTTTTACTTCCGAAACTCTAAACGTATCATCGGAAGGTACCACATAGGCGGTCATATAGGCCAGCCCATCTTCGTCCGTGAAAGCCCGGACGACAGCCTGCTGCACGTCCTTGCACTGATAGAGACGGGACTCCACTTCGGCCACTTCCACACGCTTGCCGTAGATCATGATCTGATCGTCTTTGCGGTGCAGGAAGGCGATGTTGCCATCCGGCAGGAGGTAGCCCAGGTCGCCGCTGCGGTACATGACGCTCCCGTCCGGCTGCCGCTCAAAGGCTCTGTTTTCCTCGGTGTGGTTGCCAATGTAGCCCATCGATACACCGCCGCCATAGATGCAGATTTCTCCTATCTGCCCTTTGGAAACCTCATTGCCAGACTGATCCAGAATCCTAATCTGCGCACCCAGTACAGGATGACCGATGGGATAGGTACCGTCCTCCAGCACGGTGCCGCCATTGCAGCGGTAATACGAAGCGCAGACCGTTGTCTCGGACGGGCCGTAGGTGTTGTAAACCTCCGCTTTGTCCAACAGGTGATCCACATAGACGCCCCGCAGTACGTCACCGCCGCTGATGAGCAGACGCAGGGAAGAAGGAATGGCGGACAGGTGGTTCATCTCGGCCAGCAGATACGGGAACCCGCTGAGCATGGTAACATGATGGCGCTCCACGAAATCCATCAGGGTGTGGATGTCCGCCTTGTCCTCCGCGTCCGGGATGGCAAGAGCCGCGCCGTTCAGAAGGCTGGTGAACACTTCCTCCACGAAGATGTCAAAGGAACAGACCGAGTATTGCAGCATGATGTCGCCGGGGCCGGGATGAAATTCATTCGCGAATGCCCGGACATAATGGCAGACATTGCGGTTGGTGACACAGACGCCTTTGGGACGCCCGGTCGTGCCGGATGTATATAACACATAGGCCGGACGCTCCGGGTCTTCGATGGCGTTGCGCTTCCAGGACGGCGTCTCCACACCGCAGATCTCGCAGTCGGTATAACGGATAGGAAAACCGTCCAGCTTTGGGGTAAAGGCGTGCTCGGTCAAAACGAAGTCTACCTGCGCTTCCTCCATCATGTCATGGATGCGCCCGGTGGGAAAATCCGGTTCCGCCGGGATATACCGCCCACCGCATTTCAGGATCGCCAAAACAGACGCGATCATTTCGGCCCGGTGACGCATCACGATGCCAATGCTGTGGACTTCCTGCGGAAAACTGCACGCAATCCTGTCCATCATATTGGAAAGTTCATCAAATGTCATGGTGCGATTGTTTTCTATGATGGCAGGTTCTTGTCCATGTGCTTTTACGATTTCCTGAAAAAGCGAATAAATCGTATCCATTATTCATTCTCCTTATCGTTCTCTCTGTTTAATATCCACTGGAGTCCCGCCGCTGTCCGCAGTACGCCGTCCTTGAAATGGTTGCCGGGATTTAACCGGAAAGTCGTGTCAATCCCCTGCCCGCGGTAGAATGCCTCGATGGCTTCCGTATTCTCTTGGACACATTGCAGGAATTTATTCCGGGTATGGCACTCCCGATCTCCCAGCGAAAAGTACATACAGTCGGGCGTTTTCTTCGGCGTGTGAGAAACAATGTATTCCCGGATGCCTGGGAACCACAGGGAACCGGACATACTGGCAACCCGTGAAAAAACATCGGTCTGATACATCGCATACACGGCGAACAGCCCGGCCAGCGAATAGCCCGCAATCCCTCTCCAGGAAGGGATACCCGGCAATGCCTTTTCCGCTTCCGGCAAGATACGGTGCAGTAGCAGATCCAGGTAATCATCCGCTCCGCCGGTGCAGGGCGTGTCCTTTTCGGAGATGGGCGGGATGGCCCAGGGAGACATATCGTGATCCCATTCCAGATTACTGACAGCGACCAGCGTAAAATCCGGGCATCCGGAACTCTGTAACTGTTGGAATACCTGTCCACCTTCGTGGCCATATGTGTTCAGGCAGATGAGCGGACTATCCGGCTTTATGCCGGGGAACACTTCTATTTTTTTCTTTTCTATTATAAAAGAAGTCATGGCTTTTGCCTCCTTTTTTCTTGACGTTTTATTGTAAGAAAATTATACTATATCCGGATAGTAAATCAAGTACGCAGATTATTCTGATAATGAACAATACGAGATGTCTTTTCTTCCGTTTGAGAAGCTGAAAACCTATGGAATCAGCACGATACGCGGGCCGCAAAACATGCCCCGCAGTCTGATTTGTGAACTGGAAAGGAGCAGGCATGAGTAGTGACATCTGGAATCCCTGGCATGGCTGCCGTAAATACAGTGAGGGCTGCGACCACTGCTATATGTATTATCTGGACAGTGAACGAGGAAAATCAGGCGGGGAGATTTATAGGGTTAAAACGAATTTCAATCTGCCGCTGAAAAAAGACCGTCAGGGCAGCTACAAAATCAAGAGCGGCGAATCCATCCGAGTTTGTATGACCAGCGACTTTTTTCTGGAAGAAGCCGATGCCTGGCGTGATGAAGTCTGGGATATGATCCGTCTGCGCCCGGATGTGCATTTTTGGTTATTGACCAAACGTGCACGCCGTATTCAGGAGTGCCTGCCCCGTTCATAGGTAAAGTAGATTTGGAGCCGTATCTGGCTTCCGGTCAGCTGAGAACACCCTATTCAAAAACGTTGCCGCACCTGCAGGAGAAGAGAATCCTGCAATGGATGCCGGTGGTGCGGAAGATGTATATAAAAAACATAGTAATTATTTAGGGGCTGTCGCACTAAGTAATTAGTGCGATGATCCCATGTAACAGTTGTTATATTTTAAGTTTTTGCGTTATTATTGAATAGTGATATTCAACAGCTGATAGGGCTCAGGGGAGACAGGTCCACAGAACTTGGGAATGAGATTTTTGATCTAAATCGATTCCGCATTGACAACTATGATCTTCACATGCTTAACAGTACAATAAATCGGATTTTCAATGTAGCATACTAGAAAGAGGTTATATAAAATGGAAATTGTTGATGGAAAAAATTACTTGCCGGAAGTCAGAAAATTGATAGAAGAATATTCAAACCGTTTGGGCAGGGACTTGTCATTTCAAAATATTGATGATGAATTAGCACATCCGGAACACAAGTACAGCGCACCGGAGGGGGAATTACTTGTTGCCATAGATAACGATAAAGTTCTTGGGATGGTAGCATATCATCGGCACTCTGATATTCGTTGTGAAATGAAAAGACTATACGTTAGACCTGAGGCAAGAGGACTGCATCTGGGAAATGCACTCGTGACAGCAATAATCATTCATGCGAAAGATGCGGGATATCAGGAAATGGTACTCGATACGATCATCCCATTAAAAGAAGCAATTTCCCTCTATAAAAAGCATGGCTTTGAAGAATGTGAGGCATATTATCTCAATCCCATGAAAGATGTGATTTATATGCGTAAACAATTATAATACATCGCTGATCATCGTCCATATATTTGGCAAAAGCCTGCATTTACTCTACTCCCAGTAGTTTCCGGTAAATGTTGAGATCGGTTTCCTTAAAAACATTGAATATTACCTTGATTTTGTTCTGTGTATGCTTCTTGTAATCTTTTACAGTTTGAATGGCAATTTCCGCCGCCCTTTCATTTGGAAAATGAAATTCACCGGTGGAGATACAGCAAAACGCAATACTTTTGATATGATTCTGCCCGGCCAGCTCCAAACAGGAGCGGTAGCACGAAGCAAGCAAATCTTTGTCCTTTTTAGTGAGCAGACCGCCTACAATAGGCCCGACGGTATGCAGGACATAGCGGCAGGGAACAAAGCACCCCAGCATCTGGCTGTTTGCCGCATTGACGATCGCATCACAGCGGAGTGTCGTAATATCCCCCTGCCAGAGATAAATCCCTTCCCGCACCGGCGTAAGATCCGTCAGATCGGTAATGCCCTTCTGCCGGATTTCCTCCTGCAAATATGCGTCCTGCACCGCCAGAAACTCCTGACCGGCAGGACGCGGCATCCTAATATTGAACAGAGAGCGAAGCAGGCGTTTTTGCCCATCTTCGTTCTTCGGGATTTCCAATCCTGCATATCCCGATTGCTCTTTCAGCAGCTCGGAAATTAAATATAATCTTCTTTCTTTCTGTGTCATTTTGCTCCCTCCCAAATTACCGCTTTCTGCGGGCAGACTTCCATGCAGTTCCCTGTGTTTATATATTACTGCCATGAGGTATAATCGTAAAGTAGGCAAAATAAAGTGACGTAGTTACAAAATGGAAACTAAAGAGAGGAGAAGTGATAAAATGCAGGAAGTTAAGGAGTTACCTGCCTGTCCAGCAGAAACGACACTGACATTAATGGGGGAGAAGAATATAAAAAAGCACAATAGTTCCTGTGAAAAGCTTTGCTTTTCCATCTGCCAAAGCTGAAAAAACAAAGCTTTATTATCACAGAAGAAAATGAGAATTCGCCCTGCTTCAGCAGGACTTTTTTACATCTTGTCTGCAAGAGCAGCCGCCTGTTTGCAGCCGTCCGTTTTCGTAATATCACTTGCATTCAATACGCCGGGAACCAATACTTCGCCCAGCATGTGCCACTTCATCAGTGCAGCGGAACGTTCGACAGGAATCCGCACGCCGTCCAGAACGGACATATCATTTTCCTCACAACAGGCAATCAGCGCACAGCTTTTTCCGGCAATCTCTTTCCGGGATATTCCTTTTGTGCAGTTTTTGTACGGTGCGGATACTCTGGACGCTGATACGTGGGAGCCGCGGGATTTGACAGAATACGGTTTGTCCGGCGCTGAGAAATATATGGCGCTGGCTTTTGAGGGAGTGCTTGCGCTGTGACCGACGCGCGTGGTACACTCAGTTTCTGATAGAAGTAGATGATAGAAGAGAAAAGAAAATGGACAGGAGGACAGTTATGAAGCTTTCACAAATTCATCATGTTGCGATTATTGTTTCTGATTATGAGGTTTCTAAAGATTTTTATGTGAATAAACTGGGTTTTGCAATCATCCGGGAGAATTACCGGCCGGAAAAGGATGACTGGAAGCTGGATCTTCGCGTCAATGATACGACGGAGCTGGAGATTTTCGGGGTGAAGAATCCTCCAGAGCGGGTGACACGCCCGGAGGCGGCGGGACTTCGTCATCTGGCTTTTTATACGGATGATGTGGAAGCGGCCGCCGTGGAGCTTCGGGAGAAGGGAATTGCGGTGGAACCGGTGCGGATGGATGAGTTTTCCCACCGGAAGTTTACCTTCTTTGCGGATCCGGACGGGCTGCCGTTGGAACTGCATGAATGAGACTGGTTCTGCCAACGGAGTCTGGATGACGAAGCAGGTGCCGGTCAGGTATCTGGATAAGATAGCCTGCAAATAAAAGGCAGAGTAAGAGTTTCTATTTTTTCAATGCCAGACCGTCTTGGAAGGCTTCTCCCACCCGTTCGGTCACCTTATAGTATCCATGGGTGTAGGGATCAAAAGCGATGGCGCCAACCAGAGACATATTTAACTTGCCGTCTTCCAGAACACTTTCATCAGCAGTGACTTTTACCACTTTACCAATCACACCGCATCCGTATTCATTGTTCTGGTATTCGATGAACTGACATTCCAGACACAGCGGAAACTCATTGATAACCGGTGCGTCCACAATTTCAGAACGCGAAGCGGTCAGGCCGCTGTTTTTGAATTTGTCGGTGGTGAGGTTACCGGATTCCACGCCGAAATAATCGGCTTCCACAACATGGGAAGCATCGGCGAGGCTGACGGTAAACGCGCCGCGGGCCTTGATGTTTTTTACGGTTTTGTGGGTTTCCGTGAGGTTCAGTGCTACGGTATCGCGAGCCTGCATAGTTCCCCAGGCGGCGTTCATTACATTTACGCTGCCATCTTCGTTATAGGTTGCGACCATCAAAACCGGCATCGGAAAAATGCCTTCTGTGATATTCAGTTCTTTTCTCATTTTTTATACCTCGTTTCTGACTGGATTAACATTTGTTATGTTATCACCTACAATTATAGCGTTCACATAAATAAAAACAAGTACTGACATAAAGGAAAGTGTATATTCCAAAGTGGAATACAGCCTCAGCGAGGGCGGTCATTGATGAAGATTCTTGACCAGCTCTGCGTCTGGGGTGAGGATATTCACACGATCGGCACTGCTCCCGGATGTTCCATCTTGCGGAACACGGAGGGGGTGCAGCCCTTGCAATGTTTAAACTGGCGGATAAAGTAGCTCATGTTATCGAATCCGGTGTTCATGGCGATCTCGGTGATCGGAGCGTCGGTCGTAAGCAGCAGGGCGGCTGCCTGATTAATACGGTATTCATTTAAGTAGGAAAACGGTGTTTTTCCTACTTTTTGTTTGAAAAATTTACAGAAATAATTTTTGTTCATATGCAGGCTGGAAGCCAGCTGTTCCAGGGTGATCCGTTCCTGATAATGCTGTTTCATGTATGCAAATACCGGGCGGAGGGTATATTCCTCGGTGGATTTCCAGCGGGCGTTATCGCCGGATGGCAAAAAAGCCTGTTCGGAAAACAGGATTTCCAGAATCTGAAGCAGGATGATCTTGATGGAAAGCGAAGCGGGAACGGCAGAGTCCGTACTCTGGTAAAGCTGTTCGGCCCGGGCAATCAGCTGTCCGATTTTCGCGGAAGTGTCCGGCATCAGGGAATCTCCGGAAGGAAAGAGGAGTTTGCCGGAAAAAAGAGGTTCCAGATAGCGGTTCTGGCAGACGTCGTACTGGGCGAAGCTGAGCAGTTCCAGGTTAAAGACCAGGGCGTAGTGGTGGGAGATATCGCTGTTGCCAAACAGGGCGTGGGCAGTTCCCGGATTGATAAAACAGACCTGTCCGGCAGACAGGATCTTCGTGTCGGATTCGGTGCGGAGCATGATGCTTCCTTCGGTCACATATAAGAATTCGGCTTCATCATGCCAGTGATAAGGAGCAAAATACTGACCGCAGGTGTCATGCTGGGAGAACGCCTGAAAAGGAAATTGCGGGGTTCCGTGTTTCGCTTCTTTCTGCAGGTGAATTTTGTTCATATTTTTTTACACTTTCCCTTGATAAATATAATAATAAGTGAATATTGTACATTTTTAGAATAACATATTGCAAGAAAGATGAAAAGAAATTTTTTATACTGAAGCTACAATAATTGTTGCCTGGCCATGTGTTTTGACAGGCGGTAGCACAGAGATGTAAAGCAGATGCGGTGCGGTATGTGTGAAGAGAAAAGGAAGCAAAACGACATCCGGCGCAGTGTATAAGAATTAGGAGGAGAAAGACATGAACAAGAAGTTATGGTGGAAAAAAAGTGTGATCTATCAGATTTATCCGAGAAGCTTTGCGGACAGCAACGGGGACGGTATCGGAGATCTGAACGGTATCACGGAGCATCTGGATTATCTGAAAGAGCTGGGGGTGGATGTGATCTGGCTGTCCCCGGTCTATCAGTCTCCGAACGATGATAATGGATACGATATTTCCGATTATCAGGATATCATGAAAGAGTTTGGAACGATGGAAGACTTTGACCGGATGCTTTCAGAGATGCATAAAAGAGGTCTGAAACTGGTGATGGATCTGGTGGTCAATCACACGAGCGATGAGCATCGCTGGTTCGTGGAGAGCCGGAAGTCAAAAGATAACCCTTACAGAGATTATTACATCTGGAAAGACCCGAAAGACGGAAAAGAGCCGAATAACTGGGGAAGTGCTTTCAGCGGTTCGGCATGGCAGTATGATGAGGAGACAGATATGTATTATCTCCACTGCTTTTCTCCGAAACAGCCGGATCTGAACTGGGAGAACGAGACGGTCCGTAAGGAAGTGTTTGATATGATGACCTGGTGGTGTGAGAAAGGCGTGGACGGTTTCCGCATGGATGTGATCAGCATGATCTCCAAGGACCCTGCTTTTCCGGATGGCGTGGTGGAAAACGGCCTGTACGGCAACAGGGATCCGTATGTCTGCAATGGACCAAGAGTGCATGAGTATCTGCAGGAGATGAATCAGAAAGTGCTGTCCAAATATGATCTGGTGACGGTGGGCGAGACTGCCGGCGTCACGATCGAGGAGGCGAAGAAATATGCCAATCTGGATGGCAGAGAGTTAAACATGGTCTTCCAGTTTGAACATATGGATATCGCCGCAGGGGAACATGGAAAATGGACGACAGACAGAATTTCGATGCCAAAGCTCAGAAAAGTACTGAATAAATGGCAGACAGAGCTGGAGGGTGTGGCCTGGAACAGTCTGTACTGGGATAACCATGACCAGCCAAGAGCAGTGTCCCGGTTTGGAAACGACGGCCCGATGTACCGGGAAGTATCCGCAAAAATGGTCGCAACCTGTCTCCATATGATGAAAGGGACTCCTTACATTTATCAGGGAGAAGAGATCGGTATGACCAATGCGTATTTTAAAAAGCTTGAAGATTACCGGGATATTGAGTCCATCAATGCTTTCCATGAATTTACGGAAAACGGCATCATGAATGAAGAAGAGATGCTCGATGCGCTCAAGGCGGTCAGCAGAGATAACGCCAGAACGCCGATGCAGTGGGACGACAGCGCCAATGCGGGATTTACGACGGGAACCCCTTGGATCAAAGTGAACCCGAACTATCTGATGATCAACGCAAAGCAGGCTCTGGAAGACCCGGACAGTATTTTTTACTACTATCAGAAACTGATCCGTCTGCGCAAAGAGCAGGAGATCATTGTGGAGGGAATCTTTGAAGGACTGCTGAATGACGATGAAAATATCTACGCGTACCAGAGAACCCTTGGCACGCAGAAGATGGTTGTTGCCTGCAATTTCAGCGATCAGGAAGTTCCTTGCGATCTGTTCGAACAGCAGGAGGGTACGGAGCTGATCTCCAACTATCACTTCCATAAACAAGGTGTTTTAAAACCGTATGAGGCAAGAGTAGTACTGTACGGAAACATCTGAGAACAATCCTTATTCCGGAAAAGGAAGAAGGGAGAGGTCTCTGACAGTCAGATCTGGTAGTATTGTCAAAAAGACGAGTAGCTCCGGGATTTTTCGGGAATACTGTCCTCAAAAGAACGTGAGGAGGGCGGCAAAATGGAAAAACAGGAGCAGGAGAATACATTTACCACGGAGGAAAAACTGGATTTGCTCCGGGTGCTGGTGGACAATGTGGCGGAAGATTTCAATGAGGAAGATATTCTCCATATGATGCTGGAGAAGAAGGTTTCGGTGGATCTGGAGCGCAGTCTTCATGCCGCCGCGACCTTCGGGCAGCGGACGGCGGACCGGATCGCGCGCTTCGCCGGCAGCTGGGGATTCATTTTTTCTTTTACTGCGCTGCTTTTGTTCTGGATGTTCGGCAATAATCTGCTGAAAGAGGAAGCCTTTGACGCCTACCCGTACATTCTGCTGAACCTGGTCCTGTCCTGCGTGGCGGCGATCCAGGCGCCGCTGATCATGATGAGCCAGAACCGGCGGGAAGAGCGGGACCGGGAGCAGGCGGAGAACGCCTACAAGGTGAATCTCAAATCCGAGTTCATTCTGGAGGACCTGCACAAAAAAATGGATCGGATCCTTGAAAATCAGGAGCGGATAAAAAAGGCGGCCGGAAAGGAAAAAAACTTGCAAAACCCGGCCAAAATCAATAATTCGGACTTTTAATTTAAGGAAATTCTGTGTTATACTACGATTCAGACGGCATCGGTGGACAGTCGGCTGTGGATGACGCGGCAGAGGCGTCAGAGACGGCATGGCTGCACATGATCAAAACTATAAGGAGAATCGTGTATGACGGAAAAGAAAAGACAGATAAGAGGAGTGATCCTCACTCTGACTGGCGGTGCGGCCTGGGGTTTTTCGGGTACTTGCGGCCAGTATATTTTTGCAAACAGCCAGATGGAATCAGGAATGCTGGCGGCCATTCGTATGCTGGGGGCCGGTATGATCCTGCTGCTGTTAACGATTTTTACAAAAAAGCAAGAGACTTTTTGTATCTGGAAGCATCCAGCGGAAGCGGTGCGGCTCGTCATTTTTGCCATCGGCGGACTGATGTTTTCTCAGTTTGCCTATCTGACGGCCATCAGCTACTCGAATTCCGGTACGGCTACGGTTTTTCAGAATACCGGGATCATTCTGGTCATGATCCTGTCCTGCATATTTGCGCGGCGTCTGCCGAGGGGCGGAGAAGTGGCCGCGGCCATTCTGACGCTTATCGGCGTGGTACTTCTGGCCACTCACGGCCGGCTGGACGGGCTGGTCATTTCCGGTGACGCGCTCACCTGGGGCGGCCTGGCGGCGCTGGCGCTGACAACGTATACGCTGCTTCCCGGAGACCTCTTAAGAAAATGGGGAACTCCGCTGGTCAACGGATTTGCCATGCTGATCGGAGGGGTGGTCATGGCGGGAAGTTTCCGTATCTGGGAAAAGTCCTGGGACTTTGATCTGCCCATTATCCTGGCGCTGCTTGCGATGGTCGTTCTGGGAACGGTCATTGCCTTTTCTTTTTACCTGCAGGGCGTTTCCGATATCGGACCGGTCAAGGCCAGTATGCTGGCCTGCATTGAGCCGGTGGTGGCTACGATCGTGTCGGCGCTCTGGCTGGGCACTGAGTTTGCCCCGATCGATCTGTGCGGATTCGCGCTGATCATCGGCGGATGCCTGCTCGTATCTCTGAGTGAAGGCGGAGATGAAAAGAAACAAGGATACGAAAGAAGGAAACGGAGGTACATATGACAGAGAAAGAGAGAGCAGCCATCGCCATTGAGCGGCTGAAAAAGGAATATCCGGACGCCGGATGCACACTGGATTACAATGAGGCGTGGAAGCTGCTGGTCAGCGTCCGTCTGGCTGCGCAGTGCACGGATGAGAGAGTCAATGTGATTGTGCAGGATCTGTTCGCGAAATATCCCGGTGTGGATGCGCTGGCAGCGGCGGAGCCGGAGGATATTGAGGCGATCGTCCGTCCCTGTGGTCTTGGCAGGAGCAAGGCAAGGGACATCAGCAAATGCATGCGGATGCTCCGGGATGAGTTTGGCGGAAAAGTACCGGACAACTTTGACGATCTGATGAAGCTGCCGGGAGTGGGCAGAAAAAGCGCCAATCTCATTATGGGAGATGTGTTCGGCAAACCGGCCATCGTCACAGATACCCACTGTATCCGTCTGTGTAACCGCATTGGTCTGGTGGATGGTATCAAGGAACCGAAAAAAGTGGAGATGGCTCTCTGGAAGATTATCCCGCCGGAGGAGGGCAGTGATTTCTGCCACCGTCTCGTCTATCACGGAAGAGAGGTCTGCACGGCACGCACAACTCCTCATTGCGAGCGCTGTTGTCTGAAAGACATCTGCCGCTCATATCCGGACTATAAAAAGCAGGCGGAGGAGAAAGCGGCGAAGAAATAAGCGGTCACGATTTGACAGTTTGTGAGATGATGAAGATTCCGGCAACCGGATGATAAAAAAAGAGAAAATGTTTAGCAGAAACATCGAACAGCAGAAAAACCGATAAGAAAAAAAGAGAAAAGGAATTGTTTTCCGGGAAAGATTGTAGTACAATTACCCGGTAAAAACAGAGAAGACAGCAGAAAAAACGTCCGTGACGGACACATACCGGGCGGATAGCTGCGGTCTCCTGGGCCGAAAAGAAACAGTATTGACCAAGCAGCATGATAAGAAAAGGGATGAGTGCAATGAAAGAATTTAAACCGATGAAGGAAGGAAAAGTACGTGAGATCTATGACAACGGCGACAGCCTGATCATGGTAGCCACGGACAGAATCTCCGCATTTGATGTGATCCTGAAAAACAAGATCACCGATAAGGGCGCCGTACTGACCCAGATGTCCAAGTTTTGGTTTGACTACACGGAAGACGTTGTGCCGAACCACATGATCTCCGTTGATGTGAAAGACATGCCGGAGTTCTTCCAGCAGGAGCAGTTCAGAGGCAAGAGCATGATGTGCAGGAAGCTGGAGATGCTGCCGGTAGAGTGTATCGTCCGCGGATACATCACCGGAAGCGGCTGGGCAAGCTATCAGGAGAACGGTACTGTCTGCGGCATTAAACTGCCGGAAGGACTGCAGGAGTCCCAGCAGCTGCCGGAACCGATCTATACCCCGTCCACAAAGGCAGAGATCGGTGATCATGATGAGAACATTTCCTTTGAAAAATCCGTGGAGATTCTCGAGAAGATCTATCCGGGCAAAGGAGAATTCTACGCGACAGAACTCAGAGACAAGACCATCGCTCTTTACAAGAAATGTGCGGAATACGCTCTGAGCAAAGGCATCATCATTGCAGATACCAAGTTTGAGTTTGGTCTTGACGAGGATGGCAATGTGATCCTCGGCGACGAGATGCTGACGCCGGACAGCTCCCGTTTCTGGCCAAAAGAAGGCTACGAACCGGGCAAGAGCCAGCCATCCTATGACAAGCAGTTCGTGAGAGACTGGCTGAAAGCTAATCCGGACAGCGATTACAACCTGCCGCAGGATGTCATTGACAAGACCATCGCCAAATACAAAGAAGCTTACGAGCTCCTCACCGGCAAACCGCTGGAGTTCTGAGAGGCGTCCGTTAAGCGCTGATACAAGGAAGGCATTGCTTTCTCTCCGGAGAAGGCAGTGCCTTTTTTGATATATAAAAAATTGTCTTGCGGTGTAAAAATGTCCTGCGAATATCTTTTTCAAAATATTGCAAGAAAAATTAATAATATGTTTCTAAATACGAATAAAATGCATTAAATTACCGGAATTGTGCATAAAAATGCAAATAATTATTGACGGACGGAAAATAAAGGATTATAATGACACACATAATTTTTTACAACACAGGAGGACAAAAGAGTGAGAAAAGTATTATTGGGCATGGTGGCAGCCGCCGGCCTGACTGCATTCGCGGCAGTACCGGCAAAGGCATGTACCTCTTATTATGTGGGCTCAGAATTGACAAAAGACGGCTCCACGTTATTCGGACGGACGGAGGACGTCGGTGACTATCATGATAAAGTATTCGATGTGATCGATTCCAAAGATGTGCCGGAAAATGGCATGTGGGTAGATGAAGATGGAGGCACAAAGTTTACCGCGCCATATAAAGACGGTCTGACCAAAACCTATCGCTATACCGCCTGCCGGGATGGCGAAAAAGGATATGGTCTTTTCGGTGAAGTCGGCGTCAATGAAAAGGGCGTCTCCATGTCGGCGACGACAACGGCGGGAAACAGTGAGGCCGCGCAGAAAGCGGATCCGTTTGTAGGAAAAACCGGAATTTCCGAAGAAAACTATGTGGACTATGTTCTTTGTCAGGCAGACAGTGCAAGAGACGGTGTGGAGATTCTTGCAGACGCTATCGATGAATGTGGTGTATGGTATACAGCCGATGGCGTATTCATTGCCGATAAAAATGAAGTGTGGTATATGGAAATTCTTTCCGGCTCTCAGTATTGCGCAGTGAAGATGCCAGAGGATAAGGCAGCGCTTATTCCAAACTGTCTGGTTCTGGGGGATATTGATTTAGATGATAAAGAAAATGTTATCGCATCAGATAAAGTAAAAACACTGGCGGAAGAAAAAGAAATTTATGTTCCTGCTCAGACAAATCCGGAAGTGAATGATATCAATATTAAACTTACCTACGGCGGAAATGGTTATAGTGCCGGAAACGCAGACCGTATCCGTGCCGGACAGTACATTTTAACAGGGAAAGATAATACCGCTATCTATAAAGATGAATATCAGGATATTTTCTTTGATGTTCCGTCCAAAGATGTGACCGTGGAGAAATTATATCAGCTGGCAGGAAGTCAGTATGAAGAGTATGCGGACGGAGCGTTTGAGGCAGGAAGAAAAGATGCGACCGGCAAAAAAATTGAAGATAGTATCCGCGTGATCGGAACAAATAGATCCCAGGAGTGCCATATTTTACAGATTCGCTCCGATATGCCGGCAGAACTGGCGACAGTGGAGTGGCTGAGTATGAGCAGCGCCGCTTATTCCCCGATGGTACCATACTACGGAGCGCTGCTGACCGATGTGGCAGAACCTTACAAAAAAGCAGAAGTTGAACAGGGAGAAAATCCTGTTTCCGCCTATGGTATTTTCAAACAGCTGGATAGCTACTGCCGTCAGAATGTGAATACGATCGGCGAGAAAGTAAAGACCTTCTATAAAGGATATGTACATAAACTGGAAGAAGATCAGAAGAATGTCGATAAAGAGCTGATGGATATTTACAACAATACCCCTGCTCAGTTATCACAGAAAGCGACTGAACTGGGTATCTCCATCGGAGATCAGACGATAGAGATGGCAAAGAAACTCAATGCCGAGGCGATGGCAGACGACGTTTTCCAGATCAGTACAAGCTATGAGGATATCCATTATTCTCTGACGGCAAAACCGGAGAAAGAAGAAGCGGAACAGCCGGCAGAGGAAGAAAAGAAAGCGCAGCCGGTCGCAGCTCCGGCAAAGGTAACGATCAAAAAACTGAAAAACCGCAAGGGCAAGAAGCTTCAGGTAAGATTTAAAAAGGTTGCCGACGCAGCCGGATATGAGATCGCCTACTCCAGAGGAGTGAACTTTGGCAAAAAGAAAACAAAGGTGAAATCATTCAATGCGGCAAAAAATGTCCGCACATTGAAAAAACTGAAAAAAGGCAAACGCTACTTTGTGAAAGTCCGTGCTTACAAGATGGATGGTACACAGAAAGTATACGGCAAATGGAGCCAGGTCAGAGTAGTGAAGATCAAAAAATAGTGGAAAAAGCCGGAAAAGACAAACACAAATGAGAATCGGGGCAGCGGGAAACCGCTGCCCTGAAGTATTTTCTATTGATTTTTACAGGATTTCATTTTAGTATATGCTATGTATTTTTACAGTGATGTGTATTTTACATGAAAATCAATTTTAAAAAGAAAATAACAGGAGTAGACAATGGTAACAAAATTAATGGAATTGTATCAAAAATACAAAGAAATCATCCTCTATGTCTTTTTTGGAGGGCTGGCGACCGTAGTCAGCATCGGCTCCTTCGCCTGGTGCGACGTCATCATGCACATGGACCCGCTGATCGCCAATCTTATCTCATGGGTGCTGGCTGTAACATTCGCCTATATCACCAACAGTCTGTGGGTGTTTGACGCGAAACCTCACGGAATCAGAGAACTGTTCCGCCAGGCTGCCGGCTTTTTCGGCGGGAGAGTGCTGACGCTGGTCATTGAGGAAGCCATCCTGCTGATCTTTATCAACGGTCTTGGACTGCCGAGCGTCGCCGTGAAGGTCGGCGCGCAGGTAGTCGTTCTGGTCAGCAACTATATCATCAGTAAATGGTTTGTGTTCAGAGAGAAAAAATAAAATTTGTAAAGGTAACAACAGGTTTTCCATATAACAGACGATGCCGTTCGGTCTCATACAGTTCCTCCCGACTCGACCCTCACTCGGACTACAGACGTTTTTGATTGGCAGGGAGAAACCGCTTTGCGGTTTCAGCTACGCTTTACAGGATGAAAAAGGTCTGTTCCTTCGTGCAAGCACGAGAGCCATCCCTTTTTCAATCCTGCTCCCTGCCTTCCACAAGTCTTAGACAGTCCTCCCTCACAGCTCGCGGTCGGAAACTGTATGTACTCCGAACGGCATCTGTATATTTGAAAACTCTGTTTCGCCACATTGTACAGGATTTTTGCAGAGGTAGAGGGAAACAGATAATTTTCCACAGCACAGAGGACGCTTTTTCGACCACAGCCAGGATTCGACCGCGAGCTGTGACGGAGGATATAGCGTAAGCCGGAACCGCGATAAGCGGTTCGCCCCTGCTTGTCAATAAACATCTGTTATCCGACGGAGGGCCGAGTCGGGAGAACCTGGCTGCGGTCCCGCGTCCTCGTCTGTTCCATTCAACCTTTCCTCCGGACAATCTCTTTCACATACAGATCCATATTTTCCACGCAGAATTTCACACACCAGTCCCCAAAGTCCATCCCGTATACTCGTTCCGGGTCGGTGTGGTAGCCCGGCCGCGGGTCGAGGGCCAGGATATCAAGGAGCGCTTCCCTTTTTTCCGGCGGTACCGGAGCGAGCTGTTCTTCGGTGCAGTGGACGGAAAGGCGGTGTTTGATGGCGTCGTGGGTGAAGGAGCCGGAGGCGTCCGGATGGCAGTCAAACAGCGGGGAATACGGCTTGATATCGTAAATCGGCGTGCCGTCCATCAGATCTGCGCCGGATATATATAGTACCGGGCCCTCTGTTCCGGCAGGGCGGGGAAAGGTTTTTATTCTATCGGGGCCGGCATGCGGACCGCCGCAGCCGTCTGATGCTGCAGCTTCACGGAGCTCTTCTTCGCGGTGTACGGCTGCAGGCGCATTGTTGCTGTTTCCCGGAGAGAATCCTTCCAGCCGCACGGAGGACAGTCCCAGCGGATTAGGGCGAAACGGGGAGCGGGAGGCAAATACGCCGGTATGTACATTTCCTCCGAGGCGTGGCGGGCGGACGGTCGGCGACCATCCTTTGTCCTGGTTTTCGGAGAATCCCCAGATGAGCCACAGGTGCGTGAACCGTTCGATGTCCCGGAAACAGTCCGGATTCTGAAATTCTTTTTCAAAGGTAATGTATGCCTGGAGAGATGGGACAAGCCCGCTTTGCCGCGGGATGCCGAACTTTTCCGGGAAGTCTGTGTGAATATGGCCGATGGGCCGGATGGTCAGTGTGCCGGCGGGAGAGCCGGTTGTCTCTTTTTTTGTCATAAAATTGTCCTCCATAAAATAAATATAATCTCTCGGAATCTTTAAGCCAGTAAATATAGGGCTTTCAGATTCCTTTTTT
>DSLMC04103__coassemble_709_pt1 | contig 20212 bp, 14 predicted proteins | sample DSLMC04103__metabat2_low_PE_013 | metagenome-assembled genome bin DSLMC04103 | reverse complement strand
GTTCCAGTCCTGTGACATAGATACATTTGTCGAAGTGATAAGTTTCCTTACGGTAAAAGAGCGCTGCCAGGTCACGGGTAGCATATATACTGCTTCCGTCCTTTTTCATGATCAGACATGGCGCCATGTTATAGTCATCCAGAGGAACGATATGCGCTCCGTCACTTTCCACCAGAAGATGTTTTGCATTTAATTTATCTACTACATCCTGTGTCTTGTCACGGTAAAAACTCTCTCCGGTATAATGGTCGAATTCCATGCCGAGAAGTTTATAAATCCGTTTGTATTCCACAAGGCTGATATCTTTAAACCACTGCCAGATGGATAAAGCTTCCTCATCTCCCTGTTCCATCTTTACAAACCATGCTCTTGCCTCATCATTTAAGGAATCATCTTTCTCTGCTTCCTGATGGAACTTCACGTAGATTTTCATTAATTCCGCGATACCGTTTTTCTCTACTTCCTCTTTGCTGCCCCAGCGTTTGTATGCCACGATCAGCTTTCCAAACTGTGTCCCCCAGTCTCCCAGGTGATTGATTCTTTCCACATGATAACCGAGCTTAGAGTAGATTTTGTAGAGGGAGTTACCGATGATCGTTGTACGGAGATGTCCGACGTGGAAATTTTTTGCTACGTTCGGAGAGGAATAATCGATACAGATGGTCTTCCCCTCTCCCTCTGTGGATGAACCGTAATTCTCTGCGGAAATCGTCTTCATCAGCTGTTTTGCAAACTGTTCTTTCGCAAAGAAGAAATTGATATATCCTCCCACATTTTCTACTCTGGAGAAAATGTCATAATTTTTTTCAAGAATCTTTCCGGTCAGCTCTTCTGCGATCATGTTCGGTGCTTTCCGGTAAATCTTTGCCAGCTTAAAGCACGGAAAAGCAAAGTCTCCCATATCCGATTTTTTTGGAATTTCCAGAGCGGAGGCAATCTCCTCCTTCTCAAGCTCCTGTATATTTTCTGCCAAGATATCAATTAACTGTTCTTTCATTTTTTCCCCTTTCCTAACGCATTGACTATTTCAATAATAATAAACTTGAAAACTTACTTTCAAATCTATCTTCATTCTCACTTCATTATATTAAAACATACTCTCAATCAGCTCATCCATTTCCCGGATCAGCTCCCGGATCTCTCCGATGTAACTGTCGATCCGGGCGATATTTTCCTGGATTCCACTGATCTGCCCACTCAGCTCTTTCTGCTTTTCATCCTTTTTATCTTCCTCCACATCAGACAGATTCAACGGCGAAAAATATTTTCGGATGTCCTTCTGCTCCACATGCTGGAATAAGGTCTTATCCCGCTGCTCTTTCTCAATCTTTAACTGAAGAATCTGATTCTCATAATCATCTCTTTTTTCTGTAAGATACATCATCTCTTTTGACAAATGTTTCTTCATCTTCTCATTAAATTCTTCCAGACGGTCTTTTAAGACAGGATTTTGGTAAGATTCCGTATGCTTTTTCTTTGCACTCATCTATCTTGTCACCTCTTTTGACGTACACTGGCTCAGAAAGGCTCTTTACCGCCAGGTAAATCTTGCTTTCTAAACGCACGTTTTCATCACTGCTTTTTCCAATCTACAGTGGACTTCTGGAAGGGATTCCAGCCTTTCGCGGGTATGCTTTCGAGGTTCCTTTACATTTTTTTATCTTAATAAGTACTCTCAGGGAATCCTCACCCGGAAGCTGGAACTCATCCACCTTCACAATTTTACTTCCCAGCGCCTTCATGCAGGAATCACTGTTTTCTATCTCTTCCAGCCCTTTCCCTGCTTTATAGGAAATAAAAAATCCATTTACCTTCACAAAAGGAATGCAGTATTCGCTCAATGTGCTTAAATTGGCGACAGCTCTCGATACAGCCAGATCAAAACCGGCCCGGTACTCCGGCAAGCGGGCGGCATCCTCTGCTCTCCCATGTACTGCCTGTACATCCGTAAGTTCAAGCTGCTTCCTCACCTCATCCAGAAACTTTACCCTCTTATTGAGGGAGTCCAATAAGATAACTTCAATATGAGGATAGGAGATCTTGATCGGAATCCCCGGAAATCCTGCACCGGTTCCCACATCGATCATCCGGTGTACAGACTGCATATCCATCACTCTGCCGCACGTGAGACTGTCTACAAAATGTTTCTCAATGACCTCGTCTTCCTCCGTGATGGAGGTGAGATTCATCACTTTATTTTTTTCAAGAAGAAGGTGATAAAACTGTTCAAACTGTCCAAGCTGCTTCTCGTCCAGAAAAACGCCGATATCCTCCGCCCTCTTCTTTAATTTTTCTCTGAAATTCATCCTGCTGTTATCCTCTCTTCTGTCGTCGCAGCTGCTCCATATACACCAGCAGCACAGAAATATCTGACGGTGATACTCCCGAAATCCGGGACGCCTGCCCGATAGAATGCGGGCGGATGTCATTGAGTTTCTGCACAGCCTCTTTCCGGAGGTTATGTACCTCCTCGTACACGATATCTTCCGGAATCAGCTTGTTCTCCATCTTCTTAAACTGCTCCACCTGCTTCATCTGCCGGGAAATGTATCCCTCATACTTGAGATTGATGTTCACCTGCTCGATCACGTCTTCTGGCAAAGGTTTTCTGTCCGGATCCAGCTCTTCCAGAACTTCATAATTAAGTTCCGGTCTCTTGATCAGCTCTGCCAGCGTTGCCGCATTTTTTAAAGGAGTGCTTCCGTTTCGTTCCAGAACCTCCTGAACCTTCCTTCCGGCTCCAAGATGAACCTCCTTTACCCGGGCGGTCTCCTTCTCGATCAGCTTTCTCTTTTCGCAGAATTTATCATATCTATCTTTATCAATAAGTCCGATCTCATATCCGATCGGCGTCAGACGCTGGTCGGCGTTATCCTGTCTCAACAGAAGACGGTACTCCGCTCTTGACGTCATCATCCGATAAGGTTCATGATTTTCCTTTGTCACCAGATCATCAATGAGAACCCCGATATACGCCTGGGACCGGTCCAGGATCACTGGTTCTTTTCCCTGGCATTTTCTCGCCGCATTGATGCCGGCAACAAGCCCCTGTGCCGCTGCCTCCTCATAACCGGAACTTCCGTTAAACTGACCTCCACTGAACAGACCGCTGATATTTTTAAATTCCAGCGAGAGTCTCAACTGATTTGGATTGATACAGTCATACTCTATGGCGTAGGCATTTCGGATGATCTTTACATTTTCCAGTCCCCGCACCGTCCGGTACATGGCATACTGTACATCTTCCGGCAGAGAGCTGCTCATGCCTCCCACATACATTTCGTTGGTGTACTCTCCTTCCGGCTCAATAAAAAGCTGATGCCGGTTTTTATCAGCAAAACGCACCACTTTATCCTCAATGGATGGACAATACCGCGGACCGGTTCCCTCGATCACACCGGAGTACAGCGGAGAACGGTCCAGATTCTCCCGGATGATCTTGTGTGTTTCTTCATTCGTGTACGTCAGCCAGCAGGAGATCTGCTCTCTCTTTATATCTTCCTCGGTATTTGTAAAACTGAACGGCACAATCTTTTCATCCCCGAACTGCTCTTCCATAACAGAAAAGTCAACAGAGCGTTTGTCGATCCGCGCCGGGGTACCTGTCTTAAACCGGTAAAGTTCCACTCCGTTCTCTGCCAGCGACTGACTCAGATGGTTGGCTGCCTGCAATCCGTTTGGTCCTGTGTATTCCACCACATCTCCATACAGGCATCTCGCTTTCAGATAAGTTCCCGTGGCAAGTACCACCGCCTTCGCGTGATAGATCGCACCAGAAAATGTTTTGACACCCCGGATACTCCCCTCTTCCACGATAAGCTCCGTCACCTCGCCCTGCCGCAGAGTCAGATGCTCCGTATTTTGCAAAGTGTAGCGCATGGAGATGGAATATGCATCCTTATCCGCCTGCGCCCGCAGCGAATGGACCGCCGGTCCCTTGGATTTGTTAAGCATCTTGGACTGGATGTAATTTTTATCAATATTTTTTCCCATCTCACCGCCCAGAGCATCGATCTCTCTCACCAGGTGTCCCTTGGAACTGCCCCCGATATTCGGATTGCAGGGCATCAGTGCCACACTGTTCATGCTCACAGTAAAGATAATGGTTTCACAGCCGAGCCTTGCCGCCGCCAGAGCAGCTTCGCAACCGGCATGTCCTGCTCCCACCACGATGACGTCATAATATTCTTCTACAACTTTCATGCATTCTTCCTCATTTTCTCTGTCTGCCGGAGTCGATAATACAAAAGACCCCTCTTACTTTCCGGTACAGAATCTTGAAAAAATCTCATTCACCAGATCTTCTCCCACAGCTTCCCCTGTGATCAGTCCCAGTTTTTCGTAGGCATCCATCAGGTCGATCGTCAGAAAATCTTCCGGCATGGCATTTTCAATACTCTCCTTCACACACTGAAAACTGTGCAATGCTTCATCCAGAGCATTTTTATGCCGGGCATTCGTAATATACATTTCCTGATTCGCATCTATTTTACCATGAAACATCATTTTTTTTAACTCTGCGATAAAAGTATCCATGCCCTGATGATACTTGGCCGATATGGCGATCACCGGATCATCGGCATCCGCATATTTCCGGATACAGGATACCGTCTGCTCCCAGCGGTCTTCCACATCCGGGACCACATCTCCCGATAAACCGGGATTGTTTTCTTCCACATTTTTTTTACTCAGATCAGACTTATTTAAGAGCAGCATTTTTTTCCTGCCCCGGATCTGCTCAAGAATCTCAAAGTCTTCTTTTGAGAGAGGCTCCGAGGTGTCTGCCACGAACAATATGATATCGGCGCTGTCCATCTCTTTTCTGGCCTTCTCTACTCCGATCTTCTCCACAGCATCTTCCGTATCCCGGATTCCGGCAGTATCAATGATATTTAAGGTAATCCCGTCAATGGTCACAGACTCCTCCAACGTGTCTCTTGTCGTTCCGGCGATCTCCGTGACGATCGCCCTCTCCTCTCCCAGAAGGGCATTCAAAAAAGAGGACTTTCCCGCATTTGGCTTACCCACAATGCAGGTACGGATACCTTCGGCGATGTATCTTCCGTCATCGTAAGAATCCAGCATTTTCTTTGTACTATCCGCCCACTCTTTTACCATGGGATACAACCTCTCCTCATACCCGTCCAGACTGATATGCTCCGGGTCATCCAGAGCGGATTCAATATAGGCGACCTGATAAAGCACCTCTTCCCGGATTTTTTTTATTTTGTCAGAAAGGCCTCCCTTTAACTGAGAAATGGAATTCTTTCTTGCCAGCTCATTTCTTGATTCGATCAGATCCATGACGGCCTCGGCCTGCGACAAATCGATCCTTCCATTTAAGAAAGCTCTTTTTGTAAACTCACCCGGCTCTGCCGGTCTTGCTCCCTCGCGGATGACCAGATTCAGAACCCGATAGACCACGGACACTCCTCCGTGACAGTCGATCTCCACCACATCTTCTCTCGTATAACTGTGGGGAGCCTTCATGATGATGACGATACATTCGTCAACTACCGTATCCCCATCCCTGATATTGCCATAGTATACGTGATGGCTCTCCAGGGATGCAACGTCTTTCTTCTTATTATAAGGCTCAAAAATCTTTTCCAGGATCCGCATGGAGTCCTCTCCGCTGATTCGGATGATGCCGATACCCGCATTGGAGACGGCTGTGGCGATCGCAGCGATGGTATCAAACTCATTTATCATAAATTTTCGCTCCATTCAAAAATAGGATGTTTAAAAAATCCAGAGGAATCTTTAAACATCCTTATTATTATCTGTCTTTTTTTAACATAATCACAACTCTGCGATATGGTTCTTCCCCTTCGCTTCTTGTGCACACGTATCTGTCATTCTGCAATGCAGAGTGAATCACTCTTCTCTCGTATGGGTTCATCGGCTCAAGAGAAACCGGTTTCTTCGTTCTCTTTACCGTGTAGGCGATTTTTTTCGCCAGCTTCTCCAGCGTCGCCTTTCTTCTCTCACGGTAATTTTCGGTATCCAGCTTAACACGAATGTAAGCATCGCCCTCTTTATTGACGAAGAGACTGATGAGATACTGCAGCGCATCCAGTGTCTGTCCCCGTTTGCCGATCAGAATTCCCATGTCCGGACCGGACAGGTCAATGTTCATCACATTGTCCTCTTCATTAAACTTGATGGAAACTACAGTCTCCACCTTCATAGCGGAGAATAATTCGTCGCAGAACTCCTGCGTTCTCTCCACGAGAGACTTCTTTAATGTCACCCGAATGACCGCCGGCTTCACATTAAAGATTCCAAGAAAACCCGAGCTTCCCTCTTCCACTACTTCATAGTTTAACTTATCACTGGTAACTCCAAGCTCAACACTGGCCGCCGTAATAGCATCTTCTACGGTTTTGCCTTTAAATTCCATAACGTCCACTACTTTTTACCTCCCCCGGTATTCTGCTTTTTTTCATATTGAGATACCAGATAGGCCTTCTTCCCAATCTCGCCCAGTTTATCTATGTCAACATTCTGCACATCGGCAGCATTTTTTGAACCACCCGGCATCTTCTTCAGATTCATGGTTGCCACATCCGTGATCGTTCTTCCGGAAGCACTCTGCTGTCCGGAACCATCCGCCTCTCCTGCGGCTCCGGTCAGTCTCTCCATCAGGGTCTTTTTCCCTTTGGCTTTCTTCTTGGCCGCCTTCTTCCGGTTCTTCTCGATCATCTTCTCGATGTCAGCGTGTTCTATATATTTATTGACAACGATCTGCTGTATACACATAAACAGAGCACTGGTCGCCCAGTAAAGACCCATACCGGCCGGAGCTACCAGACAGAAGTAAAATGACATCAAAGGCATCATGATCGACATGCTCTTTGTCATTCCGGCTGCCGGATTATCTTTTCCCATATCCGGCTGTTTCATGGTCTTTGTCGACAGGAACTGGAATAAAGCCGCGCAGATCGGAATCAGCAGATAAATGGACAGCCGGAACCCCGGTGCCTGCGCTACGTTGATACCGAAAGCAAAATTATTGATACCGGCCACCTGCTGATGCACATTCGCAATCACATTGGAAATCGAAGGCATCGCGTCAGCCAGCTGATTCCAGGCGTCAGCTGTAAAATAGTTCAGCACATCGATCACCTGATTCGCTGTGGCGTCCCCCGGCAGCTCTGTAATATAGGAGGAGTTCACTCCATCCGCGATCTTGTTAATGGTATCCACATAGCCGCTCTGCTGCTGGATCGCAGTTACGGCACTCATATAAATGCTCTTTACCTGCGGGATATAGGCAGGCACATTACGTACAACATTAAAAAATGCGAGGAAGATCGGGAACTGGATCAAAAGCTGTGCGCATCCTCCCGTCGGACCGGTACCGTACTTATCATATACGGCCTGAATCTCCTCATTCTGCTTCATCATGGAAGCCTGGTCCTTCTTATTACGATACTTTTTCTGAATCTTTGTGATCTCAGGCTGCATGACCTGATTGATCTTCATGAACTTCTGCTGTTTGATCGTCAGCGGAAACATGAGCAACCGCACAAACACGGTAAATATAATGATACTTAATCCGATATTCTGAATGCCTGCAAAATCGAGCAATCGGAATATAATATCAATGACGTACCCCAGCAGAGTGGATATCCACCCGATGACCGGAGTTGACGACTGCGTCAATAGCATACTTTTCCTCCTTAATTATGGAACCGGATCATACCCGCCTTTTGCAAAAGGATTACAGCGCAGTATCCGCCATATGGCCAAGAGACCGCCTTTTAATGCCCCGTACTTCCCGATAGCCTCGATGGCATACTGTGAACAGGTCGGAGTATAAATGCAAGTTGCTCTCCCTTTAAGAGCAGACAGATATTTCTGATAAAACTCAATACTTTTAATTAAAATTGTTTTCATTTGAAATCTCTTCCAGTAAATGATGCTGTTTCAACAAATGTATGATGGCACTTTCAAATCTTCTATATACGGAATCTTTAGCTGCTTTTCGTGCCACGATCACAATATCATAACCCTGACGGACGTCTTCCCAATGAAGACGCATAATCTCCCGAATTACTCTTGTCACTCTGTGTCTTATGATACTGTTTCCAACTTTTTTGCTGACAGATATCCCAATCCGGTTATATGGCAGACCGTTCTCCCGGATAATCATAACAAAACAACGATTCACCTTTGATAAACCGCTGCGATACACCGATTGGAACTCTCTGTTCTTTTTTAAAGACTGAAATTTACTTCGCAAACTTTCTCACCTTTCCAAAGTAAACAAATGAGAAAAGAAAAGGCCACATGACTGCGACCTAAGCTGACAATTTATTTCTTCCTTTTGCTCTTCTTCTGGCTAATACCTTTCTGCCATTAGCAGTGCTCATTCTCTTTCTGAAACCATGAACTTTAGATCTCTGTCTCTTTTTTGGCTGATATGTCATCTTCATAGCGAAAGCCACCTCCTTCGATTATTCTCTCCTGTTATTTCATTTAAGTTTTGTTGAAAAACATCACACCTATTATATTGAAAAAACCATATCACGTCAAGTAAATCCTCATTATTTTTGGCATAAAATCTGTTTTTTCGTTTTTTCCACATAATACGCAGGACTTATCCACGAGTTATCCACAATTTGTGCATAACCTGTGCATAACTTTGGAAATATACACATTTTTCTTTGGATTTATGGATGACAGCAAGGAAAATCCTTCATTTTTCGATTGTGTATAAGTGCACAAAAGTTATCCACAATCCACATTTTTCTTTTTTTATCCATTTTTTCTCATATTTTTTCCACTTATCCACAATAAGTTATCCACATTTTCTAATTGAAAAAACATCTGCTTTGTTATACACTTATACTTACACACTTCTGCCGGAATACATTTATACTTTCGGCCCAGAAGAAAACAGCATTGCACTATAGGCATACCGACACAGATTTTATCTCTCATTTTTCTTCTGTTTTGAGAAAAAATGTTCCGGTATGCCAGGATAATCGGAATGGAGTTAGAAAATATGAAAGAAAAAATCGAGGCAAACTGGCAAAAAATCTTGGACATCCTCATAAAAGAACAGGATGTCACTCAGGTTGCTGTGCATACATGGATTGAACCTCTTGTCATTCAGTCCGTCACAGATTCAACCATCACTTTTTATGTGTCCCGCGGTCCAAGAGGCATTGAATTTATCAAACACAAATATTATGACGTCCTCTTATCCATGGCCATCGAGCAGGTCACCGGACAACAGTTTGAGATTCTTTTTACGGATTCTCCGGCCGTTCCGGACAAGGAAACCGCAACTGAAAAGAAATCTTCCAGGAAAAAAAATACTTCCGTTCCGTCAGAATACTTAGGAAACCTGAACCCAAGATACACCTTTGACACCTTCGTGGTCGGTCCGACCAACAAAATGGCGCACGCCGTGTCGGTGGCAGTGGCGGAATCACCGGGAGGTTCCTATAATCCTCTCTTCCTTTACGGAGGCGCCGGACTGGGAAAAACACACCTGATGCATTCCATTGCACATCATATCATTAATAATAGGAAGGATCTGCGCGTTTTATACGTCACTTCCGAAAAATTTACAAACGAGTTGATCGATTCCCTGAAACATGACAAAAATAAGGAGTTTCGGGACAAATATCGAAACATTGACGTTCTGCTCATCGACGATATTCAGTTTATTATAGGAAAAGAAAGCACACAGGAGGAGTTTTTCCATACCTTTAATGAGCTGCATGAAGCGAAAAAACAGATCGTCATCTCCTCCGATAAACATCCGAGAGAGATTTCCACACTGGAGGAACGTCTCCGCTCCCGTTTTGAATGGGGAATCACGGCAGACATCCAGCCTCCGGACTATGAAACCCGGATGGCCATCCTCAAAAAACGGGCGGAACTGGAAAACCTGGAAATCGATACCGAAGTTATGCAGTATGTGGCGACCAATATCACCTCCAATATCCGGGAACTGGAGGGCGCTCTCAATAAGATCTACGTTTTTGCCAACCTGGAGAAACGGCCGGTCACTCTCCCACTGGCGGAAGAAGCATTAAAAGATATCATCGAAACGCAGAAAGAGATCACGCCGGAACTGATCATGGAAGTGGTGGCGGAACATTATAATATCACGGTTTCCGATATTCTTTCCCGAAAGAAAAATAAGGAAATCGCCAATCCGCGGCAGATCTGCATGTATCTGAGCAGAAAATATACCAATTCTTCCCTTCAGGCCATCGGTAAAATCATGGGAAACCGCGACCACACCACAGTCATGCACGGTTCTGATAAGATCTCAGACCTTTTAACAAAGGATGAACAGCTGAAATCCAACATGGACATCCTGATCAAGAAGCTGAATCCGCCTACGTAAAGGCATTGTGGATAAGTCTTACGCTCTTCTTTTCACAGGCAAAGCGCTCTCTTCTTATCCACATCGTATGTGCAAATACCGGTGGATACGTTGTGGATGATATGGGGATAATTTTCATACTGTGGATAAACATTCTTGATAAAATCAGTTATCCACAGCAGTGTCCTCATAGTTATTCTTCCGGTTTTCCCCTGTTTTTATGCGGCTGTTCCCACTTATTCACAACTTCAACAGCCCCTACTACTACTACTACTGATATTATCTTATAGATATATTGATTTTTCACCGAAAGGAGTTATACACAATCATGAAGATCATTTGTCCAAAAAGCCAGTTCTTACACGGTGTTACCATCGTATCAAAAGCAGTCTCAACCAAAACAACAATGGATATTTTAGAATGTATTCTGATCGAAGCTTTCGACGGATGTATCAAACTGACTGCCAATGACACGGAACTTGGAATTGAGACTGTCATTGAAGGAGACATCATCACTCCTGGTAAGATCGCTCTGGAAGCAAAACTTTTTTCAGAAATTATTAAGAAGATTCCGGATAATGACGTCATTCTTGAGACAGAAGAAAATGGAAATACAAGCATTCGATGTGAACAGATTCACTGTAATATCATGGGAAAACAGGGGGATGACTTCTCTCATCTTCCAAAAATTGAGAGAGAAAATAAGATCACTGTCTCTCAATATGATTTAAAAGAAGTAATTCGTCAGACTATTTTCTCTGTTTCTGACAATGAAAACAACAAATTAATGACCGGAGAACTGTTTCAGATCAAGGAAAACCAACTGACAGTCACCTCTCTCGACGGGCATCGTATCTCTGTCAGAAAAATCACTCTTCCGGAAACCTATCCGGAGATGGAAGTGATCGTTCCGGGAAAAACTTTATCGGAGATCAGTAAGATCCTTCCAGGTGAGGCAAAGGACAGTGTCAATATGTATATTACTGATAAACATATTTTATTTGAATTTGAAAACACCCTGGTAGTTTCCCGCCTTCTGGAAGGAAAATTTTATAATATCAGCCAGATGCTTTCCACAGATTATGAGACAAAGATCGTGATCAACAAAATGGAACTGCTCCGCTGCCTGGATCGCTCCACTCTTTTTGTAAAAGAATCAGATAAAAAGCCGATCATTCTGAAAATTGAGGATGGAAAGATGGATTTGATGATCTCTTCGCAGATCGGTTCCATGAAAGATCAGATTCAGATGGAAAAAGAAGGAAAGGATCTGATCATCGGATTCAATCCAAAGTTCCTGGTGGATGCGCTTCGGGTTATTGACGAGGAAGAGATCACCATGTATATGATCAATTCGATCGCTCCGTGTATCATTCGGGATGAGCAGGTTTCTTACCTTTATCTCATTCTGCCGATTAATGTCAACAACAGTGGCATTTAAGGATTGTCAATCATTTATCAAAAATTCAGGTAATAACTGGAAAGTAATGATAAATTTTTAACAATAGGATGCCGCTGCATTTACAGGCCGCGACGCAGACGGTTCTCTGGCAAAACGAAACACGCTGCAACGGATACAGGCGTCCGAAAAAAACTGCGGAATAAAAAACGTTATATATGGGAGTAAAAAATGGAATTAAAATTAAGAGATGAATTTATAAAACTGGGACAGGCGTTAAAAGCAGCGGGTCTTGTGGACTCAGGGCTTGACGCCAAGATCGTCATTCAGGACGGGTTGGTGCGCGTAAACGGCGAGGTGGAGACCCGCCGGGGAAAGAAACTTTATGATGGCGATGTGGTGGAGTTTGACGGAGAGACCATCCGGATTGTCGGATAACTATGGGATGCAGGAGGAAATGTCATGTTTGTGGAATCCATACAACTGAATAATTACAGAAATTATGATTCGGCGGATGTCACATTTTCTCCCGGCGTCAATATTTTTTTTGGGGACAATGCCCAGGGTAAGACGAATCTGCTGGAGGCGGTATATCTGAGCGCTACTTCCCGCTCTCACAGGGGCAGCAAGGACAGGGAGCTGATCCGTTTCGGGGAGGAGGAGGCGCATATCCGCCTTTTTTTCAGGAAACAGACACTCTCTCACCGGCTGGATTTTCATTTAAAACAGAAAAAGGCGAAGGGGATCGCCATTGACGGTGTGCCGATAAGAAAAACGAGCGAGCTTCTGGGAATGCTTCACATCGTCTTTTTTTCTCCGGAGGATCTGGGAATCATCAAGAACGGGCCTGCCATGCGACGGAAGTTTCTGGATATGGAGATGAGCCAGCTGGACGGCGTATACCTTGCCTGTCTTGGCAGATATAACCGTCTGCTGGGAGAGCGCAATAACCTGCTCAGGCAGATCGCGCAGTTTCCTGCTCTTCGGGAGACGCTGGACGGCTGGGACGAGCAGCTGCTTGACGCAGGGGAGATTCTCATAAAAAAACGGCAGGATTTTATCCGGCTCATCGATGGAATGATGCGGGAGATTCACGGGAAGCTCACCGGGCAGCGGGAGGAGATACAGGTGCTGTATGAGAAAAATACGGAGGCGGAGGCCTTCCGGGAGGCACTTTGGTCCAGAAGGGACCGCGATATTCGTACCGGAAGTACCTCTGTGGGGCCGCACAGGGACGATATGGCATTTCAGATCAATGGGGTGGATATCCGCAGGTTTGGCTCGCAGGGACAGCAGAGAACGGCCGCTCTGGCCTTAAAATTGTCAGAGATCCGGCTGATCGAGCAGATTTCCGGCGACAAGCCCGTCCTGCTTCTGGACGACGTGCTCTCGGAGCTTGACAGCCACAGGCAGAACTATCTTCTGGAAAACATTTCGGACATCCAGACGATGATTTCCTGTACAGGACTTGACGATTTTGTGGATGCCCGCATGCATCTGGATAAGGTGTTTTATGTGGAGAAAGGAACCATACGGCAGGAAAATGTACAGCCCTCCCTGTGATGGACTTCTGTTTAAAAAGTTGTATCTTCGGCGATATTTATGATATAATAAATTAGTTATGCTATGTAATTTTAAGACGGATGCGCCCGGCACAGTGGATCATGCCCGAAGAGCGCGCAGGATCCATGGTGACGGTCATCTGTATTTCAGAATGCAGATATAAGAGATGATAAAGGGATAGATTTTAGTAGGAGGTTTCAGTATGAGTGAAGAACAGATTTCTGCAGTCCAGGAATATGGTGCGGATCAGATTCAGATTTTAGAGGGTCTGGAAGCAGTGCGCAAAAGACCTGGCATGTACATTGGAAGCACTTCCTCCAAGGGCCTCCACCATCTGGTATACGAGATTGTCGATAACTCCATCGATGAAGCACTCGCGGGCTACTGCGATACCATTGAGGTATTTATAAATAAAGATAACTCCATCACTGTGCGGGATAACGGAAGAGGGATCCCGGTGGGCATCAACAAGAAAAAAGGGATTCCCGCTGTAGAGGTTGTCTTCACCATTCTTCACGCAGGCGGTAAGTTCGGCAGCGGCGGATACAAGGTATCCGGCGGTCTGCACGGTGTGGGCGCTTCGGTTGTCAATGCATTGTCCGTATGGCTGGAGGTGGATATCAGCCACGAGGGAAAGATTTACCGGCAAAGATATGAGAGAGGAAAGGTCATGTATCCGCTTACCATTGTCGGCGATACGGACCGAAGAGGAACGGAAGTACGTTTTCTGCCGGATCCGGAGATTTTTGAGGAGACCGTCTTTGACTTTGCTCTTTTAAAACAGCGCCTCCGGGAGATGGCATTTTTGACGAGGAATCTTAAGATCGTCCTCACAGATCTGCGGGAAGAGGAGCCGGTCTCCCTGACCTTCCACTATGAGGGCGGTATCAAGGAGTATGTGGAATATCTGAATAAACAGAAAGAGGTGCTGTACCCGGATGTCATTTACTGTGAAGGGAAAAAGGGCGACGTTTATGTGGAAGTGGCCATGCAGCACAATGATTCCTACAATGAGGGCGTTTACAGCTTTGTCAATAACATCACCACGCCGGAGGGCGGTACCCATCTGGCCGGTTTCAGGAGCGCGCTCACGAAGACATTTAACGATTATGCAAGAGAGACGAAGCTCTTAAAAGACAATGAGCAGAATTTGTCCGGAGAGGATATCAGAGAGGGACTGGTGGCGATCATCAGCATCAAGATACCGGAACCGCAGTTTGAGGGACAGACAAAACAGAAGCTGGGCAACAGTGAGGCGCGGGGCGCTGTGGACAGTGTGGTCAGCGAGCAGCTCACCTATTATCTGGAGCAGAATCCGAATGTGGCAAAGAGTATCTGTGAGAAGGCAATCCTGGCGCAGCGGGCGAGAGAGGCCGCGAGAAAGGCCAGGGATCTCACGAGGAGAAAGTCCGCCCTGGACGGTATGAGCCTTCCGGGTAAGCTGGCTGACTGTTCGGATAAGAATCCGGAGAACTGTGAGATCTATATCGTGGAGGGGGATTCCGCGGGAGGTTCCGCCAAGACGGCGAGAAGCCGCGCAACCCAGGCGATCCTGCCGCTGCGTGGAAAGATCCTCAATGTGGAGAAGGCAAGACTGGACAAGATTCTGGTAAATAACGAGATCAAGGCGATGATCACCGCCTTTGGAACCGGTATCCACGAGGACTTTGATATCAGCAAGCTCCGTTATCACAAGATCATCATCATGACCGATGCCGATGTGGACGGCGCGCATATCGCGACACTGCTTCTCACCTTCCTCTATCGTTTCATGCCGGAGCTGATCCGTCAGGGGTATGTGTATCTGGCGCAGCCTCCGCTCTATAAGATCGAGAAGAACAAGAAGGTATGGTATGCCTACAGCGATGAGGAGCTCAACCGGATCCTGACGGAGATCGGTCGGGACGGCAACAACAAGATTCAGCGATACAAAGGTCTGGGCGAGATGGATGCCTCTCAGCTCTGGGAGACGACCATGGACCCGGAAAAAAGGATCCTTCTTCGTGTCAATATGGATGAGGACTCTCAGTCCGAGCTTGACCTTACATTTGATACGCTGATGGGAGACCGCGTGGAGCCGAGAAGAGAGTTTATCGAGGCAAACGCAAAATACGTACAGAATCTGGATATCTGATGATTGATTCAGGGAGGAAAAAATGGACGACAGTAATATTTTTGATAAAATCCATGAAGTCGACTTGAAAGACACCATGGAAAAATCTTATATCGATTACGCCATGAGCGTTATCGTCTCGCGTGCGCTTCCTGATGTGCGGGACGGCCTGAAGCCGGTGCAGAGAAGAATCTTATATTCCATGATCGAGCTCAACAACGGTCCGGATAAACCGCACAGAAAATGTGCCCGTATCGTCGGTGATACCATGGGTAAATATCATCCGCACGGCGACAGTTCCATCTACGGAGCCCTGGTCAATCTGGCACAGGACTGGTCCACGAGATATCCGCTGGTGGACGGACATGGAAACTTTGGCTCTGTGGACGGCGACGGGGCGGCAGCCATGCGTTATACGGAGGCAAGACTGTCCAGAATCTCCATGGAGATGACGGCGGACATTTACAAGGATACGGTGGATTTTTCCCCGAACTTTGATGAGACGGAGAAGGAACCGACGGTTCTTCCTTCCCGTTTTCCGAACCTCATGGTCAACGGAGCGCAGGGAATCGCCGTCGGTATGGCGACGAATATTCCGCCGCATAACCTGAGAGAGACGATCGACGGTGTGGTTAAGATCATTGATAATCAGATTGAAGAGGACAGGGATACGGACATAGAGGAACTGATGGAGATCGTAAAGGGACCGGACTTCCCGACAGGAGCTTCGATCCTCGGAAGAAAAGAGATCGAGAAGGCATACCGCACCGGGCGGGGTAAGATCAAAGTTCGCGCGGTGACCAATATCGAGCCGATGAACAACGGGAAGCAGCGGATCATTGTCACGGAGCTTCCGTATATGGTAAATAAGGCAAGACTGATCGAAAAAATTGCCGAGCTGGTAAAGGAAAAGAGGATTGACGGCATCACGGAGCTTCGGGATGAATCGGACCGCTCCGGTATGCGCATCTGCATTGAGACCAGAAAAGATGTGAATGCCAATGTCCTTCTGAACCAGCTGTTCAAACATACACAGCTTCAGGATACGTTTGGCGTTATCATGCTGGCACTGGTAGATAATCAGCCGAAGATCCTGAACTTGAAGGAGATGCTCACCTACTATCTGAAGCATCAGAAGGACGTTGTCACAAGAAGAACCCGGTATGAGTTAAATAAAGCAAAAGAACGGGCACACATTTTGGAAGGTCTGTTAAAGGCTCTGGATGTCATTGATGAGGTGATCCGTATCATCCGCGCCTCCAAAAATGTGGCGGAAGCGCGGGCAAGTCTCATTGAGACCTTTGCATTTTCTGAAGCGCAGGCGCAGGCGATCGTGGATATGCGTCTTCGTGCTCTCACCGGTCTGGAGAGGGAGAAACTGCAGGCAGAATACGACGAGCTGGAAAAGAAGATTTCCGAGTATGAGGCGATCCTCGCTGATGAAAAGCTCCTCCTGGGAGTGATCCGTCAGGAGATTCTTCTGATCCGGGATAAATACGGAGACGACAGAAGGACTTCCATCGAGATGGACGCGGAAGATCTGAGCGATGAGGCTCTGATTCCCAGAACGGATACTGTCATCACATTTTCCGGACTCGGTTACATCAAACGTATGACGCTTGATAATTTCCACAGTCAGAACCGGGGCGGAAAAGGTATCAAGGGTATGAATATCATTGATGATGACAACATTGACCAGATGTTCATCACCAGCACGCATAACTTTATCATGTTCTTCACGAATCAGGGGCGGGTGTACCGTCTGAAGGGATATGAGATCCCGGAGGCAGGCCGGACAGCCAGAGGCGTCAATATCATCAACCTTCTGCAGCTGCAGCCGGAGGAAAGAGTGACGGCGATCGTTCCGGTGCAGGAAGAAGAAGGGAAGAATTACCTTGTCATGGCAACCCGCCGGGGCATTATCAAAAAGACAAAGCTGGAAGAATATCAGAATATAAGAAAGACCGGACTGGCAGCCATCACGCTCCGGGAGGGAGACGAGCTCATCGAGGTGAAACAGGCCGGAGATGAGGATGATATCTTCCTGGTGACAAAAGAGGGGCAGTGTATCCGATTTGCCCTCAAAAATGTGAGGGAGATCGGAAGAGTTTCCATCGGTGTCATCGGAATCAACTTGGGAGATGCCGATGAGGTTGTCGCCATGCAGATCAGTTCTGAAGGCGAGGATCTGCTTATTGTGTCAGAAAAAGGCATGGGCAAGAGGACGCCTCTGTCAGAATTCACGCTGCAAAACCGCGGCGGCAAAGGGTTGCGCTGTTATCGGATCACCGAGAAGACGGGATATGTGGTCGGCGCCAAGATCGTCAATGGCGATGAGGAGATCATGATGATCACCACAGAAGGTATCGTCATTCGCATGGAAAGTGAGACCATTTCTGTCATTGGAAGAAACACTTCTGGTGTGAAACTTATGGATATTGATCCTGACAGTGATGTCAGAGTGGCCAGTGTCACAAAGGTAACACTGACAGAATCTGAGGAAGAGAACGCCGACGCAGAGGCGGCAACACAGGATGAAGCCGTGGCAGTGACAGAAGAATCAGAATAAGGAGTACAGGCTGCTGCACAACTGCTTGTCCAGAGACAGGAATTTGTTCTGGAGCAGTAGAGTGCAGCGGCCTTTTTCAATAATATGCCTTTACAGAAAAAATGTGGAAAGGAAAAGATCAGCATGAAAATCATTCAGACTGAGGAGATCATTCAAAATATAAAAGAAATGTGTATGGAGGCCAATTACTATCTGTCTGACGATATGAAGAAGGCGTTGTATGAGGCAGCAAAGAAGGAAGAAAGTCCCCTGGGACGTCAGATTTTAGATCAGTTGAAAGAAAATCTTGATATTGCAGGAGAAAATAAGATCCCGATCTGTCAGGATACCGGGATGGCTGTCGTCTTTGCTTCCGTGGGACAGGATGTGCGGATTGAAGGAGGAGCTCTCTCCGATGCGATCCATGAAGGCGTTCGTCAGGGATATACGGAAGGGTATCTTCGCAAATCTGTGGTGAGGGATCCGTTTTTCAGAGAGAATACAAAAGATAATACTCCGGCCGTGATTCATTATGATATTGTGCCGGGGGATACGCTGACGCTCACTCTGGCGCCAAAGGGATTTGGCAGCGAGAATATGAGCCGCATCTTTATGCTGAAGCCGGCAGATGGTATGGAGGGGGCTAAGGAAGCAATCCTGTCTGCGGTGAAGGAGGCAGGGCCGAACGCCTGTCCGCCGGTGGTTGTCGGTGTGGGTATCGGGGGTACCTTTGAGAAGGCGGCTCTCATGTCCAAACAGGCACTAACGAGAAAAGCAGGAGAACATTCTGACATCCCGTATGTCAGAGAGATGGAAGAGGAACTTCTGCAGAAGATTAACGATATCGGTATCGGACCGGCAGGGCTTGGAGGACGCATCACGGCTCTTGCTGTCAATATCAATACCTATCCGACGCACATCGCCGGACTTCCGGTGGCAGTCAATATGTGCTGTCATGTGAACCGGCATGTGACGAGAGTACTGTGACAGGAGCGATGAGGGATCGTCTGCCACGTAGCATCATCATATCAGAAATAAAAATACAATATAAGAAAATGATAGTGTAAGGAAGGAAAATCAATGGAAAAACATATACAGGTTCCTCTTTGGGAACAGGATATTGAAGAATTAAAGGCCGGAGACTACGTATATCTGACAGGAACCATATACACAGCCAGAGACGCCGCACATAAAAGAATGTATGATTCCATGAAAAAAGGGGAAGCATTACCGATAGAGCTGAAAGGAAATGTTCTGTACTATCTCGGACCAAGTCCGGCGAGAGAAGGCCAGGTGATCGGTTCCGCAGGTCCGACGACCAGCAGCCGTATGGACAAGTATACGCCGGATATGCTGGACGCAGGATTGAAAGGTATGGTAGGAAAGGGAAAACGCTCCCCGGAAGTGATCGAGGCTATGAAACGAAATCATGCGGTGTACTTTGCAGCAGTGGGGGGAGCCGGCGCTCTCTTATCCAAATGTATTAAGGAAGCGGAGGTCGTTGCTTATGATGATCTGGGGACAGAAGCGATCCGCCGTCTGTATATAGAAAATCTTCCGGTCATCGTCGTCATTGATAAAGAAGGAAATAATCTGTATGAGACCGCTCCTGTGGCGTACAGAAGACAGTAGATATTTCTCTGTGTTCTGATTTTAAGGAAGTATGTTCAGCGCAAACAGAGGAATTATTCCGAAAAAAGAAAAATGATAAAAGATTTGAAATTACTGCTTGACATTGCAGGGGGGATTTGCTAATATAATATAGCGCTGTGCGATTTGAACACAGCGAATTGAATATTTTATTATATTTAGGCATATGGAGAAGTACTCAAGTGGCTGAAGAGGCGCCCCTGCTAAGGGTGTAGACCGTTCACGCGGTGCGAGGGTTCAAATCCCTCCTTCTCCGTATTCTCTTTTGCTTTTTTTGGCAGAAACACAAAAGAGAATAAAAAAGTGCTTGACAAAAGAAAAGTCATATGATAGAATGTCAAAGTTGCTTGCGAGAGCAAAGGTTTTGAAAAGAACAGTCTTCCGTATATTGATTTCTTTACATTAATAAGAGATGTGAAGAAATGAGTTTTAGAAAACACATTTTCTTTTGAATCTTGATTGAAAACAAAAAGAAAAAGTGCTTGACAAACACAAGAAGATATGATAAAATATAGAAGCTTTTGCAGTTCAAGAGCAAAAGAGCTGAACGAAGTTCAGTAAAGAAAGTTGATAACTGAATAACAAAAC
>DSLMC04103__coassemble_627_pt1 | contig 23546 bp, 25 predicted proteins | sample DSLMC04103__metabat2_low_PE_013 | metagenome-assembled genome bin DSLMC04103 | reverse complement strand
CTTCATATTTTCCAATTAATGTCGCCAATCCTACAACAACTGCTGAATGAGAACTTGGCATTCCTCCTGCTCCTAAAATTCTTTTTTCAGAATTAATTTCGCCGGTTGTATTACATCTCCGACATCATTAGTTGCTATACTCTCTGAATTTTTCTCGTCCTGTCCTGCCAGCTGGTACTTTATAGTGGCAATATTTTGAACTTCGAGCTTCTCCTGATTGTCATCAGAATAATGCGCCACAAAATCAGCATACGGATATACTACCTCAACCTCGTACTCAGAATAATACGGTGCATCTTTATCCACCTTTGTGGTGTCAACATTTCCTTCACAGGTATCTACCGGGATTGTGATGTTTTGTGGGTCAGTGAGGTCATTTGTATCACTTTTATTCAAAGTGATTGTTTGGCTCCCATCATCGTTGTCAAACTTTGGAATAATCTTGATGCTCTCTGCCTGAATTGGTGTTCCTTTTCGATTGCTCACAGATGGTTTTTCTATCAAGGTAATGCCTTCCTCATTTGCAAATGGCACACGTCCTGGTAATTCATAATTTGATCCGGATGTAGTAACAATATTTCCATCTGCTTCAAGGCCAACCTGAAGATTGAATTTTACTGTAACTTTCTCTCCATCATCGTTGACTTCATAACCATTTGGGGATTTTTTTACCATCCATACATCGTCAGTGCGTGCTGTCAGTTTATTCCCATCATTTATTTTACTGCTGGTACCAATAATCTTTTTATATGTACCTTGACGTCCGATGGATTTGTACGATCCTTAATGGTGAAAGATGTCTGAATCTTCATCATATCCTGACTCGATCCAAAATCAAACACATGTCCATCTTCATACACACCATTTCCGTTAATCTGCATTGTCAAAGTAAATCCGGCAAAGGCATCCGTGGAGGCATTAATCTTTTCCGGAAGCTTTAAAATCCATGTGTTGTCTTCGGATGGATTCTCTGGAGGAACTAAAGTAACATCTTTCAGATTCTCATCGTCTATGATACTGATTCCTTCCGGAAGTTTTAAAATAATCTGTGTATCATCATAGGTATCAAATAACGGCTGGCGTTGTTCGCCATAGCTGAAATACGCTGCTTTTGTCAACGTATATTCCACTTTAAAGTCGATGGTTTGTCCTGCTTTAATTTCTGTCAGTTTTTCGCCAATCTGTTTGATCGTCACCGATGCCGTCGGACGATTGCCGTCAACGGTGCTATCTTTCTCACCGTAATACTCTTTTATAATGTCATCCAGAGATTGATTATTCTCCGCACCTTTCTCATCGTCCGCTTCACCATCCTGCCCGTCGTCGCTGCCATTTTTCTGGTTTTTTCTGCTTGTATTCTCGTTTTTCTTTTTCTCTTCCTTCTGCTCAGCATTCTGTGTATCGATGCCAGCCTGATTATTCAGCAGATTTTGTGTGTTGGCATTATTCTGATCATTTTGATTATTCTGCTGTTTCTGTGTGTTGGCATTGTTCTTTCCTGTTGCGCTTTTCCGGTCATCCTGACCGCTGTTGGCATCGCTGTCATTTTTCTGGTCGACGGTATTGTTTTCATTTTTACTTTCATCGTCGGCATCACTGGCCGACGTATCATTTTTTCCCGACGACAATTGACCAGCGGACGTATCTGTCCCCTGATTCTGTGCTTCGTTTTCTGTTCCGGAATTGTCATTTTGATTTTGCTCTTCCTGACTGGTCTTCGAATCATCTTGTTCTTCCGAAGACTCTCCGGGTTCTTTTTTCACAATTTCTTTTTCTTCCACCTGATCCTTGCTGTCAGTCAGCTGCTCTTACGTATAGTTGCCGATCGTCTCGCCAAGGGTAATAATATTCTGCTCGCCTAATATCATGACAGCGATAAGCAGAAAAGCGAGACATCTGGCCCAGAATCTGCGTTTATTCATACTCATGCTCTCCTTTCTTCATATATGCTGTTTTTCTTTTTGTTCGTTTTTTACATCCGTTCAGATATTCTTCCATGTAACGCAGGAGTTCCAGACTGCTGCGATAATACATCATGCCAATCCTGGGGGCCTGCATCATCCCCTGCCAGCTGCCGTGTCTTCGAAACATCGTTTCTGCATAGATCCATCGTTTGCTGGCCGTATGCCTGTCCTTAAAATCCTGATAACAGCTGTCCTCGAAGTCCCAGTCCTCCGTATTTTCCAACTGCGTTCCCTTCCAGTCGAATCCATTCCAGCTTCTCATCTGAAATTCTGCCTGTGGTCTTCCCAGCAGGTCATAAATGCGCTCCATTTTGATAAACAGTTCGCCGTATCCCCGATAACCGATACCGTAAGGAATATGTACATTGAATATCTTTCCTGCCGGTTCTTCTTCCAGATCATTTTCAAAAGTGATCAGCATTCCGGTCTGTACCGGATTTCTCTCGAAAAAGTTCACTTTTTTTCTTTTCGTACTTTCCATTATTTTTTTCATACTTTGATCCTCCTTATTTTACTTATACAAACGTAGTACAAAATCCATATATGCAAAATAAGTACCGCATAATTTGTATTATGTGGTAAACCTTATGGATATAAATTATATAAATCTTTATAGAAATTGTTTTCAATATAGCATAATACCATTATGCCGTCAATGCTTTTAAACGAAGAATTTGAAATCTGTAATAAAAAAGTATTACACTTTTTCCACAAGATATAGTATGATTTGTCGAAATAATCATCTACATATTGTAAAAACTCAAGAACACACAACATTTTGAACGGAAAAGAGACAGCAAGAGTGACGACAATATTTTTATTTGTAATAATGGAAAAAAAGGTACGAAAAGAAGCCCTCTTTTCACAATATTTTTAAAGAGGGTTTCTTTTGATGCGCAAAAACAGATAAAAGAGTATAAAGAAAATGTTTTTTGCGGTATTTAAAACAAAAACAGTAAAAAACTGATTTGTATTGGTTAGACAGAAAATGTGTTTACCACATAATACAAATTATGTCGCTATTTTCAAATAGTTTTTCACTCGTCTTTCTGTCAGCATACCAGCCCCATCGCATCGATATAGCGCCGATGCTCGCTGCCTGTCGATATTATATAGATTCTCGTCGTATTGATGTTGCTGTGCCCAAGGACGTCTGCCAGTCTGACAATATCTCCGCTTTCTTTATAAAATGTTCTCGCAAAAAGATGTCTTAAATTATGTGGAAATACTTTGGTCGGCTTCACAGTTGCCGTTTCGCATAATTTTTTCATTTTTCTCCAAATGTTGCTGCGGTCCATCGGCTTTCCGGTCCTTGTGATGAAAATCGGACCGGAGTTGATATGACGGGCAGACATATATTTTCTCAGGTTCTGCCGAAGCTTCCCGCCCAGCAAAAGGGTTCGTGTTTTGCCTTTTAAGTTTACTGTGACCTCTCCTTCCCGAACCGCTTCCGCAGTGATAAACGGCAATTCCGAAATGCGTATCCCTGTTCCGCAGATGGTCTGAAGAATCAGCCACATTTTTTCTTCTCCCTGCTTTTTTGCTGCCGTAAGCAGTCGGATATACTCTGCTTTTGTCAGCTCTTTGGTCACTTTCCTTCCTGACAAATACATCAAAAAACGTCCTGCTTCCCGTTTATATTGCTTTTGTGTTGTTTTGCTCCTTTCCTCCGTTTCCAGATAATTTTCATATTCCTCCACACAGCTATATGTTAATAACTTTTTCATTCCTTAGTACTATCCTTTCTTTTTACCGTTTGGCTCCAACATCATATTTTATAACTATATTTTTCTCCAGGCAGGACATTTTAATCATCTGAAAATGTAATTTTCTGCGCAATGAGAACCTCGCGGAGCGTTTTTTGTTTCAGGAATACAATTTCCTGTGCAACAAAAAAAACGAATTACCCCTGAGACCTGTCAGCCTCATTTGGATAATCCGTTTTCTCTCTTATTTTATCTTTTCGTTTTCCTGTACCCCGTTCCAGTGAAAATCTAAATGGAACTCTTACAAATTGACGCAATAATCAATCTACTTATCTTCCCCATAACTCTCAAGAAGCGCCAACAGTTCTTCTTCCTTCATCGGTATCCGCGCTGCGGCTTCCTGTGGAGTCAGCAGACCATCCCGTCACTGCAATAGTCCCAACGGATTGATCATCCCCCAGCCCTGCTGATTCTTAGGGATCTTACAGTCGATGCCTGTCTCCATCAGACGGATCTTTACATCCAGGTTTGTCAGCCATGGCTGGGACGACAGCAACAATGCGATGACACCGGAGACGACCGGCGTCGCCATAGAAGTGCCGCTCCGCCTCTTGTAGGCTCTCCCGTAGTTATCGCAGCTTAAGACCGCGCTGGCCGGTGCGACTACATCCGGTTTTCTGACGCAGGTGCCGGGAACCGGCCCGCATCCGGAGTAACGTCCTCTTCTTCCATAGCCTCTTTTCTGCACATCCTCCAGCGCCCCCACCGTGATCACTTTGCGGCTGACGCCGGGACTTGTGACCGTATACTGTGCCGGGCCTTCATTGCCAGCCGCCACCACGACAACCAGTCCCGCATTCCACAATTCCTCCACCTTCTGCACCAGAACGTCCTGCTGCGGATTCTCCCGGTTTTTCACCGGCATCCCCACAGAGATATTGACGATCCGGATGCCATATCGCTGATAACTGGACAGCAGCCAGTCAATGGCACGGAGCATCGTGCTGATCTCTCCGCTTCCTCTGTGATCCAGCACTTTGAGGGCCGCAATGGACGCCTCCGGCGCGATGCCGATCCTCCCCCTCTCCGGGGTAAATCCCCCGGAGGCGATGATGCCGCTCACATGAGTACCGTGACCGTTATCATCGTAGGGCTGTTCTTTTCCGTTTACAAAATCCCGGAAACAGCAGATTCTGTTTCCGGCGATCCGAAAGTCTTCATGCTCGTAAATACCTGTATCTAAAACAGCCACGGCTACTCCCTTTCCGGTTATGCCGCGGCTGTATATATGTGATAAATGAAAAATTTCTTCCCAATCTGTCCGCATCGCCATATACCTGCCAGCCGGCAGTCCGTGTACCTTTCGTACATTTGCCGGACAAGTTTCGTCACAGCATCCCCGGGTCTGCACAGCCGGACCTCTTTTTTAACAGTATATGACGAAGTTTGCGCACGTGCTCCTCTCCGGAATATCTTCTGCCTGGTGAACAGGTCAGTACACCGGTTCTCCAGTGCCTTCGTCGGCATCTCTCCCGGCAGACGTACAGTCAAATGCATGCTTTTCCAGAAAGTTCGTCAGAAACTTTCCTGCCAGACTGCCCTGCGCGATGGCCCGGACCGCCTCCTCGAGAGAGAACCAGCGGCAATAATCGATCTCTTCCTCTGACACACCGGAGAGATCCTCTGAGTCCGCCACGCAGGAAAAATTGAGCATCAGCGTGTTGCTCGGCGCAAAATATTCGCTCTTCTCAAAATGAATCCGGCTCACGGAGAGACCGATCTCCTCTCTGACCTCCCTGGCCACTGTCTGCTCGGCGCTCTCTCCCTTATTAATGTAGCCTGCCACCAGAATATAGCGGTCTTTCCCGTATTGCTTGATCAGCAGCACCTTATCCTTTCCCGGACTGAGCACCTCCATACTGACCGCCGCAGAAAAAACCGGAAACCGGTAGGCATTACATTTTTCGCAGAAAGGAACCATCCCCTCATTTTTCAGAAATTTATCCTTCAGCTTCGTGCCACATTCCATACAGTACTCCATCATTCTTCCACCACCCACGGAAGATCCACGATCAGCGCCTCATGGTGAACTGCCGGAAGAAATCTTTCCAGCACTTCCTTTGTCTTAAGCTTCAGACTTGACGTATTGATACACGGGTGGCAGCCCAGATACTCATCCTCCAGCACCTCCCGGTCGATCACCAGCTGCACATGATTCTCCGTATCATTCATCAGTCCCATTACACTGACCGAGCCCGGCTCGATATCCAGATATTCTTTCATATAATCCGGGCTGGCGAAGGAAAGTCTGGAAGTCTGAATCTGTTTTGATAAAAGCTTCGTCTTAAACGGCTTGTCTCCCGGCATCATCAGCAGATAAAACTTCTTTTTATTCGCCGTACATAAAAACAGATTCTTACAGATGATCGTTCCGAGTACCGCATCGATCTCATTGCAGGCTTCCATATTTTCTGCCGCCTCGTGGTCTGTACGATAATAATCCATCCCCAGCTCATCCAGCAGGTCATACACTCTGATTTCTTTTTCCAATCGTCCGGTTTCATCCGCCGGACGTCCATGATGTAACTCCATCGGTCTGCCTCCTTCATTTCCTGTTAAAAGATAATCAGTCTTATTCTACCAAAACACCTTCCTTTTATAAAGGATAAATTATCCGTCAGCAAAGCTCCCGCTGTTTCTCTTTCTGCAATCTGCCTTTTTCTCTCCGAAGGAGATCTTTTAATTCTTTCATCTGTTCTTCTCCTGTCTCCTCACAGACCTCTGCCAGACAGGGTTCCATCCCTTCACTCTGCGCCAGACACAGAAAAAGAAGCGCCAGCACCAGACAGATTCCTGCCGCCCCGGCGCAGATCTGAAAAACCATGACATACTTCTCCGTCACCGCTGCCGTCAGGCAAAAAAGGATACAGAAGACAGCACACAACCAAAAAATCCGAAAATACCCATCCGCCTTTTTTCTGCTTTTTCGAAAGTCCAGAATATCTCTCATTTTTTCAACCCCTTTAAATGATAATGCTGGTATAATGTATATCTTTTTATTAATAAATAATATCACAACTTAAATCATTTTTGCATTATATTTTCAAACTATTTTCTGTTATAGATTTATATTTGCCGTTTAATTTATAATATAATAAAATTAAACAGGAGAATACACCATGGATAAAACAGATAATAAACTGGTGATCACACCAAAGGATGACAAGTATGTCACTATGACAATTCGAACAGAAAAGAAAATACAGGAAGAGTACAATAAATTATCTGCCCGCACCAATCGTTCCAGAAATGAGCTGATCAACCGGGCTTTAAAATATGCACTCGACAATATGGTCATTGATGATGAGGAATAATATTTTCTTCATTTCTTTTACATAAGATCATGTCTGCTGATTTTATTACAATCAGCAGGAGAATGAATATTTTTGTGTCTTTTAGTAATATTTTATATATTCTTTTTATATTGTTTTCGAATTGTTTTTTGGCAGAAAAAGAACAGCTGTCCTCAACTGTTACAAGATGAGGACAGCTGTTTTCTGTCGTGAGGTGAAATCTGAATGAAGCCGGATGTTCAGCAGCGGCCATAGTATGCTGAGTTTTTCTCAGTGAAGAACCGAATCAAACTGATTAGCTCTGAAAGAAAACAATCCAATTGATGATTGTCATCCAAATTCAATACTTCATCCTCTGGTGCTTCAATAACTGACTGGAAGAATATATGTAAATTGCTGAATAATTACTGATTCATAAATAACGGGGCAACTTTTTCTCATTGAACTGGTTTTAGAAAAAGTTGCCCAAAAGGAGCAATTAATATGAGAAAGTTTTGCCGTCTCCCCTACTTCAGATTTCTGATATCCTCGGAAATATACGGCGTCATCTGGTAGACGTAATAATTAAGCCAGTTGGTGTATAAGGTGTTGGCGTGGCAACGCCAGGATTTGACCGGACCTAAGTCCGGGTTGTCATCTTTGTAGTATCCTTTAGGGAACGGCACATTGTCCATGCCTTTTGCCAGGTCGCGGCGGTATTCCTGGTCGAGTGTGACCACGTCGTATTCCGGATGGCCGGTGACGAAGATCTGACGGCCTTCTTTGGCGATGATGATAAACGGGCCGGCTTCCTCGGAGTCTGCCAGGATGGTGAGAGCCGGGTTGTTTTCCACATCTTCCCGGACGATGCCGGAGTGGCGGGAGTGCGGCGCGTTGAATACGTCGTCAAAGCCGCGCACCAGAGGAGTCTTTCTGTGGATGGTCCGGTGTTTGAAGATGCCGAAAATCTTTTCGTCCAGCAAGTATTTCCGCACGCCGTAGTGGTAGTAAAGACCGGCCTGGGCTGCCCAGCAGATGTGGAAGGTGGAGGTGACATGGGTTTTTGACCATTCCATCACCGCCACAAGTTCCGGCCAGTAGTCCACATCTTCGTATTCCAGTGTCTCCACCGGCGCTCCGGTGATGATCAGACCGTCGTAATAGTCGTCTTTTATCTCGGAAAATGTCGTATAAAATGCCTCCAGGTGGTTGGCGGACACATTTTTTGCGTTATGCATCTCTGTTTTTAGAAAGGAGATGTCGACCTGAAGAGGTGTGTTGGCAAGGCTTCTTAAAAGCTGCAGCTCTGTCTCTTCCTTCGTCGGCATGAGATTCATGATGACGATACGCAGCGGTCTTATATCCTGCCGCATGGAACGCTCATAGTCCATCACAAATATATTCTCATGTTCCAAAATCTTTTTTGCCGGTAAATTGGCGTCAATTCTAATTGGCATATGTTATCATCTCTTCCCTTCCTGTATCATTGCCAGGAATTCTTCTTCTGTGAGGATTGGAATTCCCAGTTCTTTTGCCTTTTTATTTTTTGTCGAGTTCGACTGATTGTCATTATTGATCAGATAGTCGGTGTTCTTTGACACGGAGCCGGTCACCTTGCCGCCCAGCGCTTCGATGCGCTCTTTGAGTTCTTTCCGGTTCTTAAAATGCGTCACGGAGCCGGTGATCACAAAAGTCTTATCGGCAAGAATCTGGCTGTCCGCCGGTTCCTCTGTCATGTCCGCAAATGTAAGGTATGTGAGCAGACGCTCCACTGTCTTCTGGTTGTGTTCGTTATCAAAGTAGTCCCGGACGCTTGATGCGATGACTTCGCCGATTCCCTCGATCTCCACCATATCTTCCACGGAAGCCTGCCTCAGCGCATCCAGCTTGTAGCCAAAATGTTTGCAGAGCAGTCTGGCATTGGCGGCGCCGATATTCAAAATACCGAGGGCGTATACAAACCGCGGCAGGGTCGTCTCTTTTGATTTTTCGATGGAGTCTAACAGGTTGGCGCAGGATTTCTCACCGAACCCTTCCATCTGTACGATCTCACTCTGATACTGTTTCAGTTCGTACAGATCGTAAAGTTCCGACAGGAATCCTTTATCGATCATTTTTGTGAGGGTCGCCTCGGACAGCCCGTCGATATTCATGGCGTCCCGGCTCACATAGTGGCCGAAAAGCTTCACTTTCTTGGCGCTGCAGAACGGATTCGGGCAATACAGAGATTTCACGTCATTTTCCATACGGATCTCCGTTCTGCCTCCGCAGGCCGGACAATGTTCCGGCACTTCATAGGAGGCGCTCTTTGTCAGGTTCTCCGACACCTGCGGGATGATCATATTTGCCTTGTAGACCTTGATATGATCGCCCACGCCCAACTCCAGTCCGTCCATGATGCTCAGGTTGTGGAGACTGGCGCGGCTCACCGTGGTCCCCTCCAACTCCACCGGCTCAAAGATGGCGATGGGGTTAATGAGCCCGGTTCTTGACGGACTCCACTCGATATCTGTAAGCACAGTCTCCGTCTCCTCGTCCGCCCATTTAAAGGCGATGGAGTTGCGCGGAAACTTTGCCGTCGTTCCCAGAGAATTGCCGTAGGCGATATCATCGTAAATGAGCACCAGACCATCGGACGGGAAATCATTTTCCGTGATCTTCTCCGCGAATTCTGCCACCGCGTCCATGACCGTCCCGCCGTCCACCATCTCATACGGCACGATCTCAAAGCCGAGGCTTGCCAGCCAGAGCATGTTTTCTTCCACGGAGTTGCTCAACTCTTTTCCCTGCGCGCTCACAAGAGTAAATGCAAAGAAAAACACATTTCTCTTCGCTGTCACTTCATTATTTAACTGGCGCACCGAGCCACTGCAAAGATTCCTCGGGTTCTTATATTTTGCGTCCACATTTTCTATGGACTCGTTGATCTTGCGGAAATCCGAGTAGCGGATGACCGCCTCGCCCCGGAGCACCAGCTCCCCGTCAAAAGGAATCTTTGCCGGCAGGTTCTGAAACACTCTGGCGTTGTTGGTGATCACCTCGCCGATGATCCCGTTTCCTCTTGTCACAGCCCGGTAAAGTTCCCCGTCCCGGTAGGTGAGAACCACCGTCAGCCCGTCCATTTTCCAGGAAAGCATTCCCTTCCGGTCGCCCAGCCACTCCCGAAGCGCCTCCGGACTTTTTGTCTTGTCAAGAGACAGCATCGGAGATTCATGGGGCATCTTTTCCAGCTCGCTTAAGACCTCATAGCCCACATGCTGCGTCGGACTTCCCGCCAGGACGATGCCCGTCTCTTTTTCCAGAGCAGACAACTCATCATAAAGCGCATCGTATTCCCGGTTGGACATGATCTCCCGGTCTTCCTGATAATAAGCCCGGGACGCCTCATTCAGTTTTAAAACAAGTTCTTTGATTCGTTGCTGTTTTTCCACGATGATCTCCCTTTCGTCACTCTGTTTCCGCGCGCCGGCTCATCGGACCGCGTCTTCCGGTCAGCCGCATCAATTCAAATATTTCCACCTCCGTCAGTTCCCGGTACTCTCCTTCCGGCAGGTCTCCCAGATAAATATTCATCACCCGGATCCGTCTGAGCGCCCGCACCCGGTAACCGAGCGCCTCGCACATGCGGCGGATCTGCCGGTTCAGTCCCTGTGTCAGTATGATCCGGAAAGAAAACGTTCCGGTCTTTCTGACCTTGCACGGGCGGGTCACCGTGTCAAGGATCGGCACGCCTGCCGCCATCTTTCTTAAAAATGCCTCGCTGACCGGACGGTTGACCGTTACCTCGTATTCTTTCTCATGCCCGTTTCTCGCCCGGAGGATCTCATCCATCAACTCCCCGTCATTGGTCATGAGAATCAGTCCCTCGGAGTCCTTATCAAGACGCCCCACCGGATAAATGCGCTCCGGATAACCGATAAAATCTACGATATTATCCTTCTCTTTCCGGGATGTCGTGCAGACAATCCCTCTTGGCTTATTGACCGCCAGCACGATCCTTCTTTGGCTGACGCCGCCTTTCCCGTCCACCGGGCGTCCGTCCAGGCAGACCTTTTGTCCGGGCAGCACCTTCGTGCCAAGCTCCGCCGGCCTGCCGTCCACCGTGACCCGCCCTTCTTCCACATACCGGTCCGCCTGCCTTCTGGAGCAGACGCCGGCGTCGCTTAAATATTTATTCAGGCGGATTGGCACGGTACTTTCCGCTGTCTGCTCCGGGCCGCCGTGTCTGCCGTCTATCTTCTGCTGATGATTCTTTTTATGATAATTATTCTCTCTTTGTCCATTCATACCTTTGCTTCAATTCTACTATCTGTCATGCCTCAGCAGCCCGTGTGCTGACACATTCATAACTTGAAAATAAATATTTCCGCATACTGAGCCTACGCCTGAAATTTGCCGTCTGCCTTCTGCTGGAACTTCTCCGCCTGCACGATAAATCTCTCGTGGGTTCCTTTTCCGATCACCCCGGCAGCGTCCTGTACCTCGACAGAAAATACCAGTCTCTTCCGGTCGATCTCCGTCAGTTCCACCTCGCAGCTTACCTTTGCGCCGAGCGGCGTGGCGGACACATGGTCTACATTCAAGTTGGTACCGACCGTGGTCATCCCCTCGTCAAGATGCCCGTCAAGCAGCGCCACGGCAGTCTTCTCCACCAGAAGAAGCATCGCCGGCGTCCCGTACACCAGAAGGCTGCCGCTGCCCAGCGTTTTTGCGGCGTTATCCATAGTTACTGTATCCTTTAGTGTCATTTTCATTCCTGTATTTATATCCATTTTCATTCCTCCCAGTCGTATTATTCCTTCGCTATGACCTTTTTGTCCTCTGTCCCTTTGGTCTGTGACTTCGGCTGTCCGCCGGAAATCGTTCCGGCTGTCTGCCACACCGGAGATATTTCTCCGCCTGCCTTTGGCACAGTTCTTTTAGTATAGCAAAGTTTCCTGTTTTTTTCCAGCAGGCAATACTTTTTCACGATGGAAATTTTCCCTTCCCCACAATTTTTTCCCTACTTTTTCATTTATCCATTGCACACATTCCAAAACATGTGTTACTATTTTCTATAGGTTCGGATTGATGCGGCACTGCACATCCGGCAGTACTGACACTGCATTTACAGGCGAGGTACTGAACACAGAATTCTCGCACACAATATTTATATAAAGAAAAGAGGAATACAAACATGAGTGAAACAATGGCAGATTTTGAAAAAGAACTGGAGGCTTCCTTCCGGAAGCTGAACGAGGGCGATGTCGTGGAGGGCGTGATCACCGGTGTGGATGAGAACGCAGTTTATCTGGACATCAATTATCATGCCCAGGGTATTGTCAAAAAGGAAGATTACAGCGACGACCCGTCTTTCTCCTTGCAGAGCGTTCCGGTGGGCGACACAGTGAAGGCTGTGGTCCTCTCCGACGATGACGGCGAAGGAAATGTATCCCTTTCCGTAAAAGAGGCTTCCAAAGCAATGGCATGGGAAACCGTAAAAAAATACATGGAAGAAGGCACCGTTCTGACACTGAAAGTCGGCGGCATCGTCAATAAAGGGGTGATCGTCTATGTGGAAGGTCTGCGGGGATTTATTCCGGCTTCTCATCTGGATATCGGCTACGTGGAGGACACCAACACGTATCTGGGCAAAACCGTGGATGCGAAGGTTATCACCGCCGATGAAGAGAAGAACCGCCTCGTTCTCTCCGTCAAAGAAGTTCTCTACGACCGCCGCCGGGAAGAAAAAGAAAGAAAGATCAACGCCATCATCCCTGGCACGGTGCTCACCGGCAAGGTAGAATCCCTGATGCCATACGGCGCTTTCGTAGATCTCGGCGACGGACTTTCCGGCCTGGTACACATTTCCCAGATTGCCAACAAACGGATCGAATCTCCGGGCGAAGTCTTAAAAGCCGGACAGGAAGTCAAGGTAAAAGTTCTCAAGGTAGAAAACGGCAAGATCAGCCTGAGCATCAAAGCCGCGCAGGATGAGGAACCGCAGGATACACCGGAAGAGAAAGCTTCTGTCTCCTATAAAGATGAAGGCAGCGCTTCCACCGGACTGGGCGCACTGCTGGCGGGCATTAAGCTGGATAACTAAACCATATGCGATATCTCTGATCCTCCGGGAGTTCCTTTCCGGAGGATTTTTATTTTTTCTCCTGAAAGTGACGGTCTTCGGCAGAATCTTCATTTTTCCTTTCGGATATCATTTTTTTCCCATCCTCGACAGCCACTTCTCTTTCTCGATGCCTTTCTGATATTCTTTCGCTTCCGCCGCCACCTCCCCGCTCATAAGCAACAGACAGATCAGATTCGGCAGAGCCATCAGCGCATTGGCAATATCGGAAAATCCCCAGACCAGTTCCAGACTCTGGGTGGCTCCCACATAGACCAGCAGAGAGAAAATGAGCCGATACACCCGATTGTAACGGCGGCTTCCCGCCAGATATTCAAAAGCTTTCTCTCCCTGATATTCCCAACCAAGAATCGTGGAAAAAGCAAACAGTACGATCCCGATTGTGATCACAGCACTTCCCGATTCTCCGAATACAGTGGAAAATGCGGCGATCGTCAGCGCCGCTCCCTCATACGCCATTCCCGTAGACGGATTCACCTGCCCGAGAACGCCGGAACAGGCGATCACCAGACCGGTGATCGTACAGACGACCAGCGTATCCCAGAATGTTCCGGTCATATTGATGTATCCCTGCCGGACGGGGTTCTTTGCCGTGGCGGCCGCCGCTGTGATGGCGGCGGAACCCATGCCCGCCTCGTTGGAAAAAATCCCCCTTGCCACTCCGAACCGCATCGCGTCCACGGCCGAAGCCGTCATGTTTCCGCAGAGGGCTCCCCCGGCGGCTTCCGGGCTGAAAGCCATTTGGAAAATCATACCGATACCGGAAGGAAGATTATGAAGATTGCCCACAATCACAAAAAGTCCGCAAATGACGTAAAAAATCGCCATAAACGGAACTACCACGGATGATATTTTCGCAATACTTTTAATTCCTCCCAGGATGATCAGAAAGGAAAGTATCATAAGCACCAGACCCACCTTTTTTGGCGGCATGCCAAATGCAGCGTGCAGCGAAGATACAATGGAGTTACTCTGGGTCATATTTCCGATGCCAAAAGAAGCCACGACCGCAAAAAAGGCAAAGCACCCACCCAATGCTGCGCCGAATCCCGAACACCCCCGCGCTTTCCACGCATTTTTCATAGTGTACATGGGACCGCCGCACATCTCTCCTCTCTCATTTTTCTCCCGGTACTTCACCGCCAGCATACACTCCGCAAACTTAGACGAAAGACCGAAACAGGCGGAAATCCACATCCACACCAGCGCCCCCGGCCCGCCAGCCGCCATAGCAGTGGCAACCCCCACGATATTTCCCGTGCCGATCGTGGCGGCAAGCGCCGTGGTAAGCGCAGAAAAAGGAGAGACATCACCGCTCTCCTTTCCTTTTTCTCTTGTTTCCCTGCCAAACGTCATCTTCACCGCCCAGGGAAGATTCTTCCATGTGAGAAACCGGCAGCGCACAGTCAAAACCACGCCGGTTCCCAGCAGCAGCATCAGCATAACCGGTCCCCAGACCACATGATCCACCACCGCGATCACTTCCTCCAGATAATGCATGAACATATTTCCTTCCGCCTGCCTGGCATTTTTGTATTCTATTGTATGAAACAAAAGAGGGGATTATGTTTGGAAATTTGTAGAGGTGAGAATAGATATCCGCTTGAACAGACAATGACGTAAGGCACATACGAATTCGCCCGTCTCGACCCTCAGTCGGACTGCCCATGGATGCCACTGTGAGATAGCTTTGTCCGTCCTCCTTCACAGCTCGCGGTCGAAAGTCGTATGTGCCCAAATGTCATTTGTCTATTGAAAAACCCCTGTTCCACCTTTACAAGAATCCTGTGTATACGACAAAATAGCGCAGATGACGCTTTGGACACAGACAGTCTTCGACTGCGAGCTGTGACGGAGGATATGTCGTAGTCTGTAAAAAAGCAGGGGCAAGCGGTTTGCCCCTGCTTGTCAATAACGACCGGATATCCGACGGGGGCCGAGCAGGAGAACCTGTCTGCGTTCCCGCGTCATCGTCTGTGTTACAGATTACATTTCTTATCACCGCAAAGAATCTCTATTTCTTCCAGATCATGACCGTCTTTCCCATCATCTTGTGAATATCCATCTCAAAGGCTTTATTCATGTCCGCGATGGAATTCACCTCAATCTGGGCGCCGACGATATTACTCAGATATCCGAGAATCTCCGGATGTTTCTCATACATTTCCACGGTCTTTACAAAATCTTCCCGGCTGCTTCGGCTGCTTCCAAACAGGCGAAGACCTTTTTCCAGCACCATACGGGTGTTGATCGGGATCGGGTATTCGGACACACCGAGAAGAGAGATTGTTCCTTCCGGATGAATCATGTCAATGATCTGATTGATCGCTTTCTGCGAGGCATCACCGCCCACACATTCGAAAGCATGGTCTATCTCAAGATCTGCCGGTACATCCCATACCAGATAAGTTTCATCCGCAAAGGAAAAACTGCTCAGCTTCTCTTTGTCCGTACCGAATATGATCAGCTTGGTATCCGGATACATATACCGGAAGAAAAGGGAAGTGATATAGCCCAGGTTACCGTCACCCCAGACGCCCAGCACATTTCTTCTGGCATGGGCGAAACGGTCAAAGCGGCGAAGTGCCTGTACGCTGACTGTCACAATCTCTGTGAAAGCCGCCACGGTCCGGTCGATATCCGGCGGAAGACGGAGCACACGGTCTCTGTCCAGAGCCACATTATCCTGCATGAAGCCGTCAAATCCGCTGGCGCGGAATTTGGAACTGCGCAGATAATTCTCTCCGATGATCTCATCTTTTTCCACCGGGGTGTTCGGTATCATGACGACCAGTTCTCCCGGCTTGAACTCTCCCAGCGGGTCGTAAACCACATCGCCGATTCCTTCGTGTATCAATGCCATCGGCAGCTTCTTTGCCAGAATCTCTGCCGGACGGCTTCCCTGATAATAGCGCTGGTCCGCATGGCAGATAGACAGGTGTGTCGGACGGACAACCACCTGTTCTCCGTTCAGATCAATATCATTAAAGGCCACCTCAAATCTGCGGGGAGCGACCAGCCGGTATACTGTATTTAACATGTTTATTCTCCTTTTATCAATGTCTCGGCAACTCTCAAGTCGTATGGGTAAGTAATCTTGATATTAAATACCTCGCCTTCCACGAGATATACCTTTTCTCCCTTCATCACACAGATCTTGCAGGCATCCGTGAGGATCTTCTTCTCCTCCGGCGTCAGTGATTCATACAACTCTTTCAGCCGTTTCGCCTTAAAGGACTGCGGGGTCTGTCCCTGATACATGATGGAACGGTCCGGAATATCGCTGATCACCTCGTGACTCTTGCTCTCCACGATGGTGTCGGAAGCCGGAATGACCGTATCACAGGCGCCGTACTCAATGGCATAGTTGATATTATCTTCGATGATCCGGTGTGTCAGGAACGGACGAACCGAGTCGTGCGTTACAATGATCGTATCATCGTCAAGACCATACTCCTTCTCAATATACCGGATCGAGTTCATGATCGTCTCATTTCTCGTGTCTCCGCCTTCGATGACCACAATACGTTCCGTATTTTTGAAATCTTTCCGGATCAGATTCTTCGTGTGGTTGATCCACTGATTCGGACAGAGAACAATGATCTTCTCAAATCTGCTGTTCACATAAAACTTCTCAATCGTATGAATGATGATTGGCTTGTCCCCGATTGTGAGAAACTGCTTCGGCTTCTCCACATTTCCCATTCTGCTGCCGATACCCCCGGCCAAAATTACTCCAAATATCATGGTTTCCTCCTTGCTAGCCCCGGATACGACCGGGACCCGTTTATAAAAACATCTTTTCCAGATACCAGAGACCTGTTTCTGTTCGGAAAATATTTTTCTTTACATTTTCCGCTGTCTTGCGACTGCACCCGTCTTCATAGAGGTTCACCAGAAAATCTGCCTCCACCAGTATCTGATAGTCTGTTCCTTCTATTCTATCATAAGTGTGGTGGTTTGCAATGAGAAAGAGTACTCTGTCGATCACATCTTCCTCGTATCCCAGAGAATGCAGCATCGGCTGTGCCACGGCAGGTCCTTCCTTTTCCTGGTATTTACCGGAAGAAGTGCCGTACTTCTCTTCACTGATCTTAATCCCGATATCATGCACGATGGCTGCCGTCCTTAATATAAAAAGTTCTTCCGACGGAATCTTTTCTCCCTCGCCGATAAGTCTGGCAAACTGATACACCTTAAGAAAATGCTGGATTCTCTTCGGATCTCCCGCATAATACTCCGTCATTTTCGCGATCAGACGCCGGTCTGCCGCATCCGCACCAAATAATCCTGCTGTCCCCTGCCCTCTCTCTGTCCGCACTTTTCCTTCACTCCCATCAATCTGATCTTCATCCGAAAGCACTCTGCAAAGCGCCTCATACATGACATCTGCCGGAGCGATATGTTCTGTCCAGAGGCTGTAATTCAGCACCGTCTGACTGAGTAACATCGAAATCCCCGAAATTGTCTTCGCACCGCATTCTCCGGCTCTTTTTAAAAATTCTGTCTCGCGGGGACAAAAGACCATGTCACAGGCAACGATTTCCGGACGAATACTTCCGTAATTAATATCCGGAAGTTCCTCTTCCATGCCGAGACTGGTCGCCTGCACCAGGATATCCGTATCCTCCGGGATCTTCACTCCCTTTTCCCAGAAAATGTACTGTGCCTCCGCCTGTGTACGACTGCTGATCAATTCTTCCAGCATTCTTCCCCGCTCTTCACTCCGGTTAACAATATATATCTTCCGCGCGCCGGACACCGCGCACTCCACCGCCGCCGCTCTGGCAGTGCTGCCCGCGCCGAGAAATGTCAGCGTTTTTCCGGAAAGAGATACTCCCTCCTCCATTAACGCCGTGACCAGACCCTTTCCGTCCGTGTTCTCCCCCACCAGGACTCCCTCTCTGTTGCACACTGCATTTACTGCTCCCGTGATCTCCGCCGTCATGGACAGCTCATCCAGATAAGACAGGACATCCTCCTTGTGGGGTTCTGTCAGATTCACTCCCTTTATTCCAAAAACGCGTACTGCATCCATGGCCTTTCCCAGATCGCCTTTTTTTATATTCACAGCCAGGTAACGGTAATTCAGTCCCTGCGCCCGGTAACCGGCCTCCATCATCGCTCCCACCAGATCTGCATCCGCCGGATCACCAAACAGGCAGGTCAGTTCTGCTCTGTAACTCTGATTCATGTCTATGCCTCCCATACTGCCGCAGTATCTGCGGCCTTACATTCCTGTCTATTATACTGAAAGCTGATCGGGAAAGTCAACCTTCCCGCAAAACGAAAAGGCTGCTGCAAAATCGCCTGCACATAAAATACATTATTTCAATATCTGAATCGTATCTTACGCGGTCAGCCGGTCATTGCAGCAGCCACACTTTTTCTTCTGTTATATTGTGAAAGGGGACTTACTTCCAGATCGAACCGTAAGCCAGCTTCAGCTTACTCAGCTGCTGTGCCGTCACATTGCCAAGCGCACTTACGATCGCCTGATACGTCTTCGGACGGCTGCTCTGCAGAGCGACCGGATCTAACGTATAGTCTTTAAAGGATTCCGCAAAATACTCGGAAGAATTCTGCGTCACATAACTCTTATTGGTTCCGGTGTACTTTCCTTTTTCTTCATTATAGACAGCCGTAAACTCTGCCTTCTTGTCCACGTTGCCAGCCACAAAAGCGAGGAAATATCCCATCTCATGATAAACGGTATCTCCCTCTTTCTTCAGGATAATGGACTGATTCCTTGCGTTAAAGTAACCGGAGTACGATACGGAAGGATCAATGGTCACTGTAAATCCCAGAGAAGTATAGGCTCCCATCACAGCGCTGTTCAGCTTCGGCGCCAACGTACTGATATCCGCCGTTCTTGCGCCCTGCTCTTCCTGTGCGGCCTCATCCGCCTGCAGAGTCTCCGCACCTTTTATGCTGATCTCTTTCGTGGTCGTTACTTTTGTGATGACCACCTTTTTGCGGGAGTTCTTCTTAAACTTCTTCTTCTTCATCGTCACTACGGTCGTGTTGGTCACAACCACATTGGAACCGTTCTCCTTCTCATCGCTGGAATTCTTCGTCTTGGTGGACTTCCTGGTGTACGTTCTCTTTGCCGGCTTCTTCATCGTCACTGTCTTCCGGGAAGTCTGCGTATCCTTCGTCACCTTCGGCTCGCCGGGCTTCAGCGGTACTTCCTGCCCGTCACTGTCGATGATGACCGTCTCCCCTTCGTGGTCGACAAAGGTCGTAAGCTCAGGCACGTTGGACGTGGCCTGCCGCCAGGTGTGGAATCCTCCCTCCGGCAATGAGCAGTACAGTGAGCGCCACGGCCAGTCCGCCTCTTCTGTTCGGTTTCTGACCTTTCCTGTTTTCCATAGTATCTCTCATCTCTTTTTTCATATCACACATCCTCTCTGTCTGATCGTATCGTCATATCCGGGCGACTTCTTACCTTTTATAATAAATATACGTCTGATACCTGCTCATCAATAGCTCCTGCATCCATGTCAAAAACAAGGAAAATCCTGAGAAATAACAAAACCGCTTATAAATCATATAAGCGGTTGCCAAATTACGAAGTCATCCAAATATCTGATACACACTCTAAATAAATGCGGCAACCGGCTGTCATAGCTAAAAAAGCCGTAGACCCATGGCTTTGCGTCCCCGTCTTTCGGCGGGTTTGCCTTTGAAATTTTATAAATTCAGTATAGTATCCGCCTGCCTTGTTGTCAACCTCTTTTCTCCCTGTTTTTACACATTTTCTCTTCACAAAATAAATAATTGATGATATAATCAAACTCGTTGTGAATTTTCATCAGGTCATTCCTGCAAGGAGAAGAACAGTGCCGCTGCTGCCGGTTCATCAGCGGACGGGTTCCGCGAGCGGGATTCTTTTTTACTCTTTTTTATCCGCGTAGCACGGACACTGGTGTTTCCAACACAAACATTATGTAATTTCTGTTTTGTGCCGCTGCATTTTTCAGGGCATCGGCACCTGCTGCCGCCCACAGAGCACCAGAACTGCATCTGTGCCGGCGGGATCATACATACACTGCATAAGAATGGAGGATATCATGAAAGATTTAATTGAAATCCGGTGGCACGGCCGGGGCGGTCAGGGCGCGAAAACAGCCGCTCTGCTCCTGGCGGACGTCGCTTTCAGCACAGGCATGCATGTACAGGGCTTTCCTGAATACGGCCCTGAGCGTATGGGCGCGCCGATCACCGCTTATAATCGTTTAAGTTCCAATGTCATCCGGGTACATTCCAATATTTATGATCCGGATTATGTCGTTGTCGTGGACGAGACGCTTCTTGATTCCGTTCACGTAACGGACGGTCTGAAAAAAGACGGCGCCATCGTCATCAACACCGCCCGTCCGAAGGAAGAGATCCTTCCGCATCTGCACGGCTATGAAGGACAGGTGTACACCATCGACGCCCGGAAGATTTCCATGGAGACACTCGGTCGTTATTTTCCCAACTCTCCGATGCTCGCCGCCATTGTAAAGGTCAGCGGCATCATGGAGGAAGAACGTTTCCTGGAAGAAATGCGTAAATCCTACGCACATAAATTTGCATCGAAGCCAGAGGTGATCGAAGGGAACATGAACGCTCTCTCCCTGGCTTTACAGGAGGTAAGATAATGGCATCAGATATCAGTAAATTAGGTTTGGATGTAAAATGGCAGGATCTCACCCTGGGCTGCACCGTTGTGGGAAGCTGCACCGCCGCTACATTTAATACCGGCGAATGGCGGACGGACACGCCAAAATTTATCGAAGAAAAATGTAAACAATGCCTGCTCTGCGCGCCGGCCTGTCCGGACAGCGCGATTCCGATCGTGAACGGCAAGCGGGCCGATTTTGATTTTGACCACTGCAAGGGATGCGGCATCTGCGTAAAAGCCTGTCCTTTTGACGCGATCGTCATGTTAAAGGGGGTAAGATAATGGGAATCAAAGAACGTTTATCCGGAAATGAAGCGGTAGCCACCGCCATGCGTCAGATCAATCCTGACGTTATGCCTGCCTACCCGATCACTCCTTCCACGGAGATTCCGCAGTATTTCACCACTTTTGTGGCGAACGGACAGGTCGATACGGAATTCATCCCGGTGGAGAGCGAGCACAGCGCCATGAGCGCCTGCATCGGCTCTGAAGCTGCCGGAGCGAGAACCATCACCGCCACCTCTTCCTGCGGTCTTGCGCTCATGTGGGAAGTCTTAAATGTGGCTGCTTCCGACCGGCTTCCAATCTGCCTTGCCCTGGTAAACCGCGCCCTCTCCGGACCGATCAACATCAACTGCGATCATTCCGATGCCATGGGCGCCAGAAATACCGGCTGGATTCAGATTTTTGCCGAGAACAACCAGGAAGCTTACGACAACATGATCCAGGCGTACCGCATCGCCGAACACAAAGATGTCATGCTCCCGATCATGGTCTGCCAGGACGGTTTCATCACCAGCCACGCAGTAGAAAACATTGAACTGCTGGAGGACGATGTGGTGAAGAACTTTGTCGGAGAATATGAACCGGAGCACTATCTCTTAAAAGACGGCGAGTCCATCGCCTACGGTCCGTACGCTGTGACCAATTATGTGATGGAAGCCCGCCGGGCACAGATGCAGGGGCTTCGCAATGCCAAACAGGTTGCCCTTGATGTGGCGGCAGAGTTCGCCAGGATCTCCGGAAGACAGTACGGTTTATTTGAAGAATACAGATTAGACGACGCCGACTATGCCATGGTGCTGATCGGTTCCGCCGCCGGAACCGCCAAAGACACCGTCGATCATCTGCGGGAACAGGGCATCAGGGCCGGCATCCTTAAAATCCGCCTCTTCCGTCCATTTCCTGCCGAGGAGATTGCAGACGCGCTCTCCCATGTCAGATATCTGGCCATCATGGACCGGACGGAGGACTTCAACACGAACTGCGGACCTCTGGGCGCGGAGATCAAATCCGCCCTGTACAACAAAAATCTTCACCCGGCAGTCATCAATTACTGCTACGGCCTTGGCGGCCGGGACGTCACGGTGGACAGCCTGACATCCGTATTTGAAGATTTGATGGAAGTGGAAAAGACCGGCGATGTGGGCGAGACTTACCGGTACTTATCCGTGAGAGAATAGGAGGTACGTCATGGCTTATAATTTAAAACAGACATTAAATAAAGAAGAAAGATTATCCCCGGGCCACCGTATGTGTGCCGGCTGCGGCGCGACCATCGCCGTAAGAAATGTACTCCGTGGTCTGCACGACGGCGACGAGGCGGTCATCACCTGCGCCACCAGTTGTCTGGAGGTATCCTCCTTCATGTACCCGTACACCGCATGGAAGGATTCCTTCATCCACGACGCCTTTGAAAATGCCGGCGCAACCTGCAGCGGCGTCGAGACTGCTTACCGCGCTTTAAGAAAAAAAGGAAAAGTAAAAAATACACATAAATTTATCGCATTCGGTGGAGACGGCGGTACCTACGATATCGGTTTCCAGTCCCTCTCCGGCGCCATGGAAAGAAATCACGACATGGTCTACGTCTGCTACGACAACGAGGCATACATGAACACCGGTATCCAGCGTTCTTCCGCCACCCCGCTTTACGCAGACACCACCACGACCCCTGTCGGCACGGACTCCGAAGGAAAAACCCAGAACCGCAAAGATCTGGCACAGGTCATCGCCGCCCACAACATTCCTTACGTGGCGCAGACCACCTTCGTCAAAAACTTCAAAGACCTCCACGTAAAGTCCGAGAAAGCCATCTACACTCCGGGCGCCGCCTTCTTAAATGTGCTGGCTCCATGCCCGCGCGGCTGGCGCTATGAGATGTCCGACATCCTCGAAATCTGCCAGCTGGCTGTGGACACCTGCTTCTGGCCACTCTTTGAGGTCATCGACGGCGAATGGATCCTCAACTATGAGCCAAAGAAAAAACTCCCGATCGAGGACTTCCTGCGCCCGCAGGGCCGTTTCAAACACCTCTTCAAGCCGGGCAAAGAACACCTCATCGCCGACATCCAGTCAGAGGTAGACCGCCGCTGGGACGAGCTTTTGAAACGGGCAAAATAAGGATTTGTCGCGGTGATAAGAAATGTAAACTTGTAACACAGACGATGACGCTGGAGCACAGACAGGTTCTCCTGCTCGGCCCTCACTCGGACGGAACGACAGAATCAGCTCTGCGGGGAATATAACCGTCCTCGCTCACAGCTCGCAGTCGAAGTCTGTCTGTGTCCGGAACGTCATCTGTGCTGTGTAAAATTATCTGTTTCTTATCCCCTCGACATAACAACTATCTATTCTATAGCCTGCTGTTTTGCCAATATACACAGGATTTTTGTAAAGATGAAACAGAGTTTCCCAATATCCAGATGCCATTCGGAGTGCATACAGTTTCCGACCGCGAGCTGTGAGGGA
>DSLMC04103__coassemble_624_pt1 | contig 23704 bp, 20 predicted proteins | sample DSLMC04103__metabat2_low_PE_013 | metagenome-assembled genome bin DSLMC04103 | reverse complement strand
CCTTTTTCAGGGAATTCTGACGCTTTTTTTCGGTAAATTTAGTGTATCATAAACAAGTGTGATCACCCTGTCTTCTTTGACAGGTACTACTCCCATGCCATAATAATTTTCCTCCACTGTCATCGTCAGCCAGGCCATCCATTCTTTCCCCGTTCGAAACTCTGTCTGATATGTCTCACTGGCATCTTCACAGTCATAGGTACTGTAAATCCGGGCGTGGGTAGTCCTTCCCTGCTCATAGATATATACATCGGGATGTTCCCGCCCAAACGCTTTTGACTCATAGTCATGGAGGGAACCGAACATTGCCCGGCTGGCCATGTTATGTCCGTAAACCACGATATGCTGATCTGAAAAACTCACATCCGGCTGGATAAAAATAGAGCCGGGATAACTATACTCCCCTTTATAATCTTTATGCAGATATTCATTCCAGGTGGAACACCGCAGCACCGGATAATCAATCTTTGTCCCCGGTACTGTGATCCAGGCGATGATATCCGGATTGATTTCCTGCAGTTGATCCCAATAGATGTTATCCCTTCTCGTCTCTTTCCCATTGGGATCATGCTCTTGCGTCTTCACCTTCTCCCGCAGCTGCCGGATCTCCCATTCACTTTTTATAAAAGGGGCCGCATCCTTTACAGCAAGCACCGCACAGGCCAATGCCACCGCAAAGATCCCAAAGAGCAGCAACTGATACAATGTCCTTTTTACCATTTTTCTTTATTCCATCCTTTCCGCCTGATCTTCTTCCCTTCTTGTTATTTTCTGCAAAGAATGCTGCAGGAGATACTCATTAGGATATCCGCTGTCATACATCTTCTTGATATTCAGTAATCCCCTGTTCACAAGACGTAAAAAAGTGGACTTTGACTCTTTCGATTCTCCTTCCACCTTTTTCCACGGCTGCTTCTGGACATAGATCTCCGTGATCACCTGATACTGCCTTTCCGGCAGGAGCCGGTAACAGATCCACAGCCTGTGCAGCATCTCCTCTTTTTTCAAAAGGATATCGATCTCATAAGATATCTCTTTGTACCAGTTCTTGAGCTGCCTTTGATGCCGCAGGACGATATCGGACAGATCCTGTCCTGCCCCGTTTTTTATTCCTGGCATATCACTGTTCTTGTTTTTTCTGATGGAAATCACCTCAATGAGTACATCCGTATCATGCAGGTCCTGATACAGGTCGAGGATCTGCTGTCTGGTCTGCTCTCGGATACTTTTATATTCCATCAGGATTTTTTTGATATCTTTTACATCCAACTCATACATTTTTCTTACCATTGCATTCCACACTCAATGGCAGCATGCCTTTCCCCGGCATTTGCTGCCTGTTATCTTTTCTCCCATACCGCACTTCGCGCCAACATGGCGCGAAGTCATTTCCCTATCAGAAAAAGCAGCCCGGTCTCCCGGCAGGCTGCTTTTTCCTGTTTCCAATATTAATTTTTAATTCCGATAAAATTTTTTTACATCCCTCCATACAGGTCATGGTTCACTTCCGCCTGGTAATAATGGTTCATCGTCATGGTCGCATTATAAAGCGTCGTCAAAAGATAGGCGCGGATATTTCCTACTTTTGTCGTATTTTTATGTAGGCAGGAAAGGATATAATCCACATGGGAAAACCGTAATTTCATAAAACGGTTCTTTACGATTTCCGCCGCCTTATTCACCCCGGCAATCCTTACAACACTTTCATCGGGAAGTATCATGATCTCCACCATCAATTCCACCAGTTCATCCACCTCTTCCCGTTCCAGCGGACTTCTTCCAGCGAAACTGTCATATTCGATATTTTCCCTTATTTTTGCCCTATATGCTTCCATCTCATCCATCTTTTTCTTCCCGGCAGGATTTCCCCGTCCCCTCTTTAGCGATTGATAGGATATGATAGATCTATCCTTATCCGTATTATTATCCTCAGTATCATTACCGTTTGATTTTCGAACTTCTGGAAGTCCGTTTTTCATACTTCTAGAAGTTTGATTTTCATACTTCTGGAAGTTCGCATATGGTCTTTCCTGGGTGCCATCATCCATACCTACAGATCCCCCCTTTTCATACCTCTGCGCTTCTTTTTCTTGGATATCGTACCTTTTTCTTCCAGTTTTTCTATGAATAGGGTGATATTCATGCTGTTTTTCTACTGGTATTTGCTGATCTCCGGTTTCCTCATTCCCTAAAATCCCGTCCCCGCCTTTCTGGCAGGCACTTTCTGATACTTCTGGAAGTTCGTTTTTCATACTTCCAGAAGTTTGATTTTCATACTTCTGGAAGTCTTCCTGTACTGCACCATCTCCTGCCCCGGCATCACAGTCCTCCATGACAAAATTTTTGACATAAATGATATTCGGCTTTCCCTGCCCCATCCGTTTCTTTTCGATCAGCCCGATTCCTTTTTCCCCATCGAGTTCCGCAATGCTCCTGACCGCTTTCTGCCTCCCGCATCCCAGCAGCTCCATGATCTCTTCAACGGTAAATATGATATAGACCCGGTTCTTTTCATCAAACCACTGGTTCTTCACACTGAGTCCCATGCGGTCCAGCATGAGGCCGTACAATATTTTGGCCTCACAGGAAAGGGACTGAAAACATGTTTCCGTAAAAAGCATCTTCGGGACCCGGTAAAAACTGTATTGGTCTGCTTCCATTCCATAATAATATTCAAACTTCAGCCCCTGCATCTTCTTCCCCTTCCTTTCCTTTTTTCCACTGCTCCAGTAGTGTATAGATCACTTCTTCCATCTGTGCACTTGTATATGTCGGCGGGAAATACTCCCTGATCTTTTTTGGGGCCAGTGTCACACAGACCGCCTGTCTTTCCTTTTTTGCCAAGATCCCATACACCGCTGTTTCTTCCAAGGTTCCATTTCCGCTGTATTCTTTGAGTTTCCCTGCCTGCGATGGGGACGGATATCTGCCGGTGTCCTGACAGGCTTTCTGCACCCATTCCTGTTCCTGTCTTTTCAGATATGACAGTTTCTCTGCTGCTGTCATCCCTATGTTCCCGGCATCTACCATAAAAAGCAGTTCATCGGTCAGCCCCGCCAGACGGATGTATCTTTGTACCGTCCGCCCGCTGTCTCCTGCTTTTTCCCCGACAACATCCGCGGTACGTTTTTCTCCCCAGCTCCCCTGGTGCTTCATCGCTTCATATTTCATCTTGTATGCCTTTGCCTTTTCACTGGGACGCAGGTTTTCCCGTTGGATGTTCGTATCTACCATGAGGACTGTGGCTGCATCATCATCCAGTTCCCGGATGATGACAGGCATCTCCTCTATCCCTGCCAGTTCACAGGCACGCCACCGGCGATGCCCGGCTATCATCTCATATCCATCGGCACAGGGACGGACGATCCCTGGCTGGATAACCCCATGCTGTTTGATGCTCTCCACCGTTTCCTGCATCTTTTCATCATCCAGAACCAGGAATGGGTGTCCTTTGAAAGGACGGAGCAAACGGAGCGGAAGAACCGTATACTCTCCCTGCACACTGTTTTCTCCGGCGCCAAACAGCTCATCATAAGAAGTCAGCTTGATCTTTTGTGCACTCCTACTTTTCATCGGCGAGCACCTCCCCTGTAAGCAGACGGTATCCTTCGGCAACATTCCCTTTCGGGTCATGCAGATAGATGCTCTTCCCTTCTGCTGTCGTTTCGGCCGCCCGTACTGACATCGGGATGCAGTGGGCAAAAATATGTACCTTATCTCCGTATACTTCCCGGATCTGTTTTTCGATATCTTTTGCAAAGTTGGTCCGCCGGTCCACTTTTGTCAAAAGGATACCCAGGATGGAAAGTTTTCTGTTCAGCTGTCTGTGTACTTTTCCGATCGTCTTGATCAGTTGCTGCAGCCCTTTCACAGGAAGGTATGCGGCTTCCACTGGTATCAGGACACTGTCCGCCGCCACCAGGGCATTGATCGTGATCATCCCCAGGGACGGCATGCAGTCGATAAGTATATAATCATATCTGTCTTTGATCTCTTCCAGATACAGACGCAGGATCTGCTCCCGGCTCATCACGTTCACCAGCGAAGTCTCCAGCCCGGCAAGCTCGATATTCGCCGGAATAAAATCGACGCCTTCTTCATGATGACGGATTCCTTCTTCCAGATTGATTTCTTCCTCATTGATCACTTTTCCAAGGATCTGCACCAATGTCATCTCCAGTTCATCGGGTTCCTGTATTCCAAGGCTCACCGAGAGGCTCCCCTGGGCGTCCGCTTCTACCAGAAGGACTTTTTTTCCTTTCCTTGCAAGTCCAATCCCTAAATTTACACACGTCGTCGTCTTTCCTACTCCACCTTTTTGATTTGCAACTGCGATTACTCTGCACATATTTTCTACCTACCTCTCTTCCTTCTCAATCTCTGCATAAACACGAAAATATTTATTTGTTCCTTTGTTTCTAAATGGTTTTGACATTTGCAGAACTTTGATTTTCCTATGTCGTTTCATAATTTGCTGGAACCATTCCATATCATTGATGGTTCCTTGCAATCTGATTTTCAGCATACGTTTCCTCCCAATTTACATAATAATATTGGTCCTGATACTGACATTTTAAAATTACCTCTGAAACATTTTTCGTGTTTTCTCTTCTTGAAAATAGTTGTGCGAGTACTCTTCTCATTTGCACTTGTCGCTGTGTTTGCCATTATAATTTCCTCCTACTATAATATTTTCTATGTACTTTTTAATCTGGAAAATTTCAAAAACACTGATAACTTGAGTAAACTTCGCCAAAGATTGCAGATACTCCATTTACTCAATTTGCGACTTGAGTAATACTCAACTTGAAGTGATTTTAGACGGTTTTAGACGGTTTTTAGCGATATTTCCAATCTCTTATTTACCGATAAAAAAAGGCCCCAAAAACCTCATAATCACTGGAACATACAGTGTTTACGAGGCTTTTGGAGCCCGTTACTACTTTAATGAAATATGATTAGAAAACTTAGCTTACATTCCCATCTGTGCGGCAACTTCTGCTGCGAAGTCTTCCTGTTTCTTCTCGATTCCTTCGCCTGTCTCCATACGAACGAATCCTTTGATGGTGATCTTTGCGTTGTTTGCTTTTGCAACTTCGTCTACGTATTTGCCGACGCTCTGTTTTCCGTCTTCTGCTTTTACGTATACCTGGTCAAGCAGACAGATCTCTTTTAACTCTTTGTTCAGACGACCTTTTACCATACCGGTGATGATCTTGTCGTTGGCATCCGGTTTTTCATTTTTTGCAGCTGCCATTAAGATCTCTTCTTCTTTTGCAAGGTAATCCTGATCTACTTCGGCTCTGCTTGTATATTTAGGTTTTAATGCTGCAACCTGCATGCAGACATTCTTTGCCATCTCTTTGATCTCATCGTTTACAACATCGGATACAACGTCAACTAAAACGCCGATCTTTCCGCCCATATGTGTGTAGGAAGCAACAAAACCTGCATCCTCTTTTACCTGCTCATATCTGCGGATGTTCATATTCTCACCGATGATAGCCACCTGGCCTGCCAGAGCTTCTTTTACAGTCTTTGTATTGTCAAACTTCCAAGGCTCTGCAAGGAAAGCTTCCATGTCAGCTGCTTCTGTATCCATTGCCTGCTCAGCAACCTGTCCAACGTAAGCCTGGAATTTCTCATTCTTAGCCACGAAGTCTGTCTCTGCATTTACTTCTACAGCAACGGCTTTGTGTCCGTCTTCGGAAACGAGAACTTTTACGATACCCTCTGCAGCAATTCTTCCCGCTTTTTTCTCAGCAGTGGCCAGTCCTTTTTCTCTTAAGAATTCAATCGCTTTATCAAAATCACCGTCAGTAGCTGTAAGAGCTTTCTTACAGTCCATCATGCCGGCACCTGTCATTTCACGTAACTCTTTTACCTGTTTTGCTGTAATAGCCATTTCGATTCCTCCAAATTATCAAATTTTTATGCCCGGAACTCCTCTCTGACACGGAAACCTTATGGTATCCGTCCACAGAAATCCACCGGATAACATATCACACAAAAATGCCCCGGCCTGCGAGATGCAGGCTGAGGCGTATGGAACTGTGTTCAGAATTAAGCTTCTGCTTCTACAGCTTCCTCTTCTTCTGCAACTTCTGCATCCTGTCCCTGATTGCCTTCGATTACAGCGTCTGCCATCTTGGAAACGATCAATTTAACTGCACGGATCGCATCGTCATTTCCCGGAATAACGTAATCCAGCTCTTCAGGGTCACAGTTTGTATCACAGATGCCAACTAAAGGAATACCGAGAGTGTGTGCTTCCTGAATGCAGATTCTTTCTTTTCTTGGGTCAACAACGAAAATCATATCAGGAATATCCTGCATCTCTTTGATACCGCCAAGGTTCTTCTCAAGTTTCTCCTGCTCTCTCTTGAGCTGGATTACTTCTTTCTTCGGAAGTACGTCAAAGGTTCCGTCCTCTGCCATCTCTTCAATCTTCTTTAAACGTGCCACACGGCTCTGGATCGTCTTGAAGTTGGTGAGCATACCACCTAACCATCTCTGGTTTACATAGTACATTCCGCATCTCTCGGACTCATTTTTGATAGAATCCTGTGCCTGTTTTTTCGTACCAACGAAAAGGATCTTTCCGCCGTTTGCCACACAGTCTCTGATCGCATCGTAAGCTTCGTCCACCATACCTACAGACTTCTGTAAGTCGATGATATAGATGCCGTTACGCTCTGTGTAGATGTACGGAGCCATTTTAGGGTTCCATCTTCTGGTCTGATGTCCGAAATGAACACCGGCTTCGAGTAACTGTTTCATTGAAATTACACTCATGTCAATTCTCCTTTTTTGTTTTGTCTTCCGTTATCTTCATATTCCTCAGCCACCCAAAGGGCACATCGACCGACAGAATCCGATAACGTGTGTTTTATCTGACTGCAAAATACGCAGTCAAACGGTTACTTTTTTACCGAAGGTAGTATAGCATATAAAAAATGTGTTGGCAAGAAGTTCCGTTCAAATTATTACAGAAATTTTCTGCATGTCCGGATAAGATCTTGCCATCTGCCTCTGTCATTTTCTGTTCAGGATTCTATAAAGAATAATAATATCTCCGGACTTTTTCAGCCATCTTTTTCCTTCTCTCTGCCAGAATCTGCGGCACCGTACCGGCGTCCGCCTCAAAAATCGTCTCCGGAATATCATTTTCTTCCAGGGAGGCGACGATCTTTCCGCCAGAAAGCTGTTTTTCCAGTGCCTCCCGGTAATCAGACGGCGACTTTCTCCTGACGATGCTCTTCACCTCTTTGGATATATAGGTAAGGTTCGCCACCTGTCCGTAAATCTCCCTGGTCTTAAATCCGCATTTTTCCAGATAAGCTTTCGGCAGGATCTGATAGGCCTCCGCCTTCGAGGCATACAGTTCACCCACCGTCGCGGTGTCACTGTAGAGGGAGTGTGCGCCGAGGGCAGTCTGTGCTGCCAGATAAGCGAGATACGGCGCTGTGCGCGCTGTGACGGAAGCATATTTTTCCGGCAGGACGGACTCAAAAAATGTATCATTGAGCCGGAGCTCCTCAATCTGTCTCAGATAGCTCTCCATCCCCGCTTCCCTGATCTCTCTGTAATCTTTCATGACAACGGTATCCGGTGAGCTCTGGTAGTGTCCGGTGAGCAGACACATCGTCATCCACCGGCCCATGAGACTGTCTTTTTTATCGGAAGAAATCCCCTCCATATCCATGAGCAGATACATGGCATAGCAGTAATTTAGCACTGCCTGTGAATACAGCAGTCTCTCGCTGGTATAACCGGCTTTGCGGAGCGCGCCCAGAAATCCTCTGTAATTTTTCTCGCTGACAAAGGCTTTGACTCCTCTTCCCAGTGTCTCGAAAGATTCCTGTGCCACTTTCTTTGATATCTCTCCCTTGCCGGACGTGCGACCGGCCGTCTTTCCGGATAAGAGACTGACCAGATCGCCGATCTTACTTTTTCCGAAACCGGCGATCAGTACAACTTTAAGTACATCAGAATAAGAAGGAACATATATAAATTCCTCCTCATTTCCCAGCCATCCCAACATCTTTCCATACTCAGAATCCATGAATTCTTTTTCATTTTCTCTCAAAATGGACATGAAGGATGGTTCCTTGACCAGATGGCAGAAATAATCGATGCAGTTGCGGATCAGATCCCCGTCATACTGCTCATTGACCGAGATCTTTGACATGGCAAAGTCTTCCTGGTTCAGAGGTTTTCCCTGCAGATTGATCCGGATAAAGATCTCCGACACCACATCGATATCCAGAAGGAAGGACAGCTCTATGACACCCACCTGGTGTTTGACGATCCCCTTGAGACGGTCGATCGCCGCCTCGAGCGGCGCTGCATCCACATCCGGATTCTTCTCTTTGTACTCTCTCTCAAACTTCCGGAAAGAAAAATCTCTGCGGAATAAGACCGAGATATCCGGAATCCATCCCGGCTTCTCCTCATAAGAGGCATCGCTGACCGCAAACTTTTCCTCCCCCGGCTGCGCCAGCGGATAAAATGCGATCTTGATCCGGTGAGAACGGTACTGGGAATCCAGCACCTCTCTGCCCAGAAGGGCTGCCATCAGCGCCGTGACCCTCTGCTGTCCGTCTATGAGGATCTTTTTCGTTCCTCCTTTTCCAAATCCGCGGATCCTGACCTGAGAATTCTGCCATACAATCAGATATCCGATGGGATATCCCTCATAGAGGGAATCAATTAAGTCTCTGACCTCCTGCCCCTTCCAGACAAAGGGTCTCTGAATCTCCGGAATGGCAATCTGAGAATTCTCAACATATCCTAAAATTGTATTGACTGAATACTGGGTTATTTTATAATTATCCGCCATGATGTTACTCCTTTATCCTATCGTAGCCTTTCTCTTTATTCATAATACAGGGCAGGAAAACTTCTCTCTCACATCCGCACTTTTTGCGCAGTCCGGCTGCTTTCCTTCCATCGTTAATGTTTCATTTTTTTCAGTTCATCAAATACAACATCGTTCAATACCTTGATATATGTTCCCTTCATACCGGAGGAGCGGGACTCGATGACACCGGCACTCTCGAACTTCCGGAGAGCATTTACAATGACGGATCTGGTGATGCCCACTCTGTCAGCAATCTTGCTGGCAACCAGAATCCCCTCTTCTCCGTCCAGCTCATCAAAAATGTGCTGAATCGCCTCAAGCTCGGAGAAGGACAGGGTGGAAATGGCAGATTTTACGATGGAAACCTTTCTCGTCTCCTCCGCGTTCTCCTCATTCACGGAGCGCATCATCTCAAGACCGACCACGGTAGTACCGTACTCGATCAAAATGATGTCGTCAATCTCATAATGCTTCTCCTTCCGGTACATAAATACTGTTCCCAGCCTCTCCCCGGCAATATCGATCGGGGTGATAATTGCCTGATACTCTGAAATGTCTGAAAATTCAAATCCCAGTGTTTCCAGGTTCACATTCTCTTTTGTGGAGAGCACGCCAAGAAGACGCTCATTTAAAAGAGGGTCAATATAGCCGCCCACCTCATTGTTAATGAGCTCGTTGATCGTCTCTATATCTGTGCGGTCTTTAATCCCCAGAACCTTTCCTTTTTTGCTGATCACCAGTACATTTGAGACAAGAATCTCGCTGAGAACTTCACAGATGTCATTAAATACTACTTTGTGCGAGTTGTTATTGTGTAGCAGTTTGTTAATTTTTCTCGTTTTATCAAGCAATTGGACACTCATAGAAACCTCCATATTATTTACTGACAATTCTTCATTAAAATCTATTTTAACATATCTACCACACAATCACAACGATATTATCTAAAAATTTCCCCTCCTGTTTGGAAAAAGCCCCCACTGATTTTGTTATGAATACATACGCAATTTTCTGTGAAATAAAGAAGGAGCGTACCTCCATACGCCCCCTCAACCGTTCGCTCTTCAGCGTCCGTCATTTTTCTTATGCTTCTTCCTGTTCTTCATTGTCCGTCACATAGCCGCATTCCGGATTCATGCATACCAGCTTTTTCCCTTTTTCCACCATCAGACCGCCGCACTCTTTGCAGCGCACCTTTGACGGCTTCTGCCAGCTCATAAAATCACACTCCGGATTATCAATACAGCCATAATATTTTCTGCCCTTTTTGGTCTTCTTCAGCACAATGTCTTTTCCACATTTCGGACAGGCAACGCCAATCTTCTCGTAATACGGCTTGGTATTTTTGCATTCCGGAAAACCGGGACATGCCAGGAACTTTCCATGCGGTCCGTATTTGATCACCATGTGGCGGCCGCATTCCTCACAGATCTCATCGCTGACTTCATCGGCGATCTTTACTTCCGCCAGCTCCTTTTCGGCTGCCTCCACTGCCTCGTTCAAATCCGGATAGAAGTTCTCCACAATGGTCTTCCACTTTACCTTTCCTTCTTCCACACCATCTAACAGCGACTCCATGTTGGCGGTAAAGTTCACATCTACTATGGAAGGAAATCCTTTCACGATCAGCTCGTTGACTGCCTCGCCAAGCTCTGTCATATAAAGGTTTTTGTTCTCCTTTACAATATAGCGTCGCGCCAGAAGGGTCGTGATCGTCGGCGAATATGTGCTCGGACGTCCGATACCCAGTTCCTCCAGCGTCTTTACCAGACTCGCCTCCGTAAAATGTCCCGGCGGCTGTGTAAAATGCTGCTGCGGTTTCAGTTCTTTCAGGGTGAGGACGGAATCCTCACTGATCTTCTTCAACGCCGCATCCATGGTCGATTTCTCATCATCGTAATGGTACACCGTCATAAATCCGTCAAACTTTATCCTCGCACCGGAGACACTGAAACGATAATCGCCGGCCCCGATCTTGATGGAAACTGTTTCATAAACCGCCTCCGACATCCGGCTCGCCAGGAACCGGGTCCATATCAGATTATAAAGGCGGTACAGATCTCTGGACAGTTCTTCTTTTAAGACTGCCGGAGAGAGACTGCTGTCCGTCGGACGGATTGCCTCGTGGGCATCCTGTATCTTGTTGGAAGCCGCCTTCTTAACGGCTCCACTTCCCACAAATTCCTCTCCGTACTGCTCCCGGATGTACGTACGGCAGGCAGTATCCGCCTCCTCCGATATCCTCGTGGAATCTGTACGAAGATACGTGATGAGACCGACATTCCCGCGGCCTTTTATGGAAACACCCTCATAAAGTTCCTGCGCCAGACGCATGGTCTTCTGAGTAGACATATTTAACTTCTTGGATGCCTCCTGCTGCAGCGTGCTGGTAGTAAACGGCAGCGGCGGCTTCTTTCTGCGCTCTCCGCGCTTTATCCCGAGGACTTCGTAAGAACAGCCTTCCAGTTCTTTCAGGATCTTCTCCACATCTTCCTTATTATGAAGAGCGATCTTTCCATCCTTATCTCCTGTAAAATGTGCCTCCAGAGGTTTCTTACATCCTTCCACCTGCAGATCCGCATCCAGGCTCCAGTATTCCTCCGGTATAAACTCGTTGATCTCTTTTTCCCGGTCCGATATGATGCGCAGAGCCACGGACTGTACACGTCCGGCGCTCAGCCCTCTCTTGATCTTCGACCAGAGGATCGGACTGATCTTATATCCCACGATCCGGTCCAGTACCCTTCTCGCCTGCTGCGCGTCCACCAGATTCATGTCGATGTCCCGTGAATTCTTGATGGAACGCTTCACCGCATCCTTTGTGATCTCATTGAAGGTGATCCGGCTGCATTTCTTTCCTTCCAGCTTTAACGCATTGTAAAGGTGCCAGGAAATCGCCTCTCCCTCCCGGTCCGGGTCCGTCGCCAGATAGACTTTGTCTGCCTTCTTCACTTCCTTGCGAAGCTGTGCGAGAATCTCTCCTTTTCCCCGGATGGTGATATATTTCGGTTCAAAATCATTCTCAAAATCAATTCCCATAGAACTTTTTGGAAGATCGCGGACATGTCCGTTTGAGGCGATGACCTTATAGCTCTTACCCAAAAACTTCTGAATGGTTTTTGCCTTTGCAGGTGATTCCACAATCACTAACTTGGTTGCCATTTCCAATTACACTCCCAACTCATATACCGATCCAGACTCGCCTGAGGAGCTGTCGTCATAATATACAAATCCTTGTTCTGTAAAACAATTATCAATAATACACCATTTCCCAGGGGTACGCAAGAAAAAAATTTTTAAAAAATCATCTCATTCCATCAGCATTTCTTCATATATTCCTGAGATAAGTATTCTGTCCTGCCTGATAAATCAGCCCGGAAATCTCCATTTCCAATAAAATATACTGCAATTTTACAAAATTATACCCGCTTTTTTCTAAAAGTTCATTGAAACTTGTCGGATTCTTTCCATCAAGCAGATCACAGACTCTGCGCTGCTCCGGATCACGGATGACAGGCTTCCCTCTCTCCCGGAGATCTTTTTCCTGAAATTTACATGGTTTTTGCATATATGACACATATTTTTTAAATAATATGTCTGAAATATCTTCCGAGCGCTGCACCAGAAACGCTCCTTCCGCGATCAGCCGGTTACATCCCGCACTCTGCGGATCCGACACTCTGCCGGGCAGGGCAAACACTTCTTTTCCCTGCTCAAGCGCCTGATCTATCGTGATAAAGGAACCACTTTTTTCTCCTGCCTCCACCACAAACACACCGTCCGAGATGGCACTGATCAGCCGGTTCCGCAGCGGAAATAATCCCGGACTGTTGGGTATCCCGAGATTATATTCCGACAGCACACCTCCCCGCTCATACATCTGCATATACAGAGAAAAGTTTTCCCTCGGATACATAGTGTCAATGCCTCCCCCGAGAATCCCCAGTGTGTAGCCGTCTGCCTCCAGCGCGCCCCTGTGACTGGCCGCGTCCACACCGGCTGCCAGTCCGCTGACGATCTGCACGCCCTGCCTGGAAAGCTCCGCCGCAAAACGCTGCGCTGCCCGGATACCGTAAGATGTCGCTGCCCGGGAACCCACCATCCCGAGTACCGGGCGCTCTTCCTCCGGTAATCTGCCCCGCACATAAATGCCATACGGTGGATCAAAGAGCTGACGGAATCCGGAGGGATAGTCCGGAGACTCCCAGTGAAGAAACCGCGCGCCAAAGCGCAGCAGCCGTTCCATGGACTGCCTGATCCTGCGCACATCGCGGGACTCCTGCAGACGGGCTCTCTGTCCCGGCGTCAGGATATCCGCATATTCCTCTTCCTCAGCGCTGTAAACTCTTTCCGGATGGCCGAACCGTTCCAGAAGCTTTCTCCTGGACACACTGCCCACTCCCGGGATATTCACAAACCAGTACCAGAAAAATGCATTTTCTTCCATCTCCTGCATCGTATCCCCTCCTTCTTCTGTCTACCCGCACGCGATAACTGCAGAGATCTTGTGCATAAGAATACTGAACTCCACAACCGCCCTACAGATTCTCTGATCTGCGGAATAAAAGAGCCTCCCTGAGATGCTCCTCCCGCACATCCGGCGAACCTGCCAGGTCCGCTATGGTTCTCCCCACCTTCAGAATCCTCGTGTAAGAACGTCCGGTCAGACGCAGTCGGTCAAAAACCTCCCGCAGAAGCGCGCGGGAATCTCCATCAAGCGCGCAGAAACGCTCCACCTCCTTTGTCCCCATACGCCCGTTAAACTTCGTGCCGCTTTTTAAAAAGCGTTCCTTCTGTATCTCCCAGACCCGCCGGACTCTCTCCCGGACGTCGGCGGAGGTCTCTCCCGACGGCTTCCCCGCCATCACCTCATAGGAAATCTTATCACAGCGCACAAAGAGATCGATCCTGTCCAGGATCGGGCCGCTCAGCCTGCTTTGATACCTCTGAATCTGACCCAGACTGCAGTGACAGTATCGGCGGTCCGGATAATAACCGCAGGGACAGGGATTCGCGGCTGCGATAAAGATAAAATCTGCCGGAAAGGTCACCGCCTTTCCGCTCCGGACCTGTGTGATCCGGTGCTCCTCCAGAACCAGCCGGAACATTTCAATGAGCTCTCTCTTAAACTCCGGAAACTCATCCAGAAACAGGACACCATGGTGGGCAAGCGTCACCTCCCCCGGTTTTGGCTCTGCGCCGCCTCCGAACATCCCTGCCATCGTCACCGAGGGAGACGGCGCCCGGAACGGTCTCGTCTCCACCAGAGACATCCCCTCTTTTAACATTCCTCTCACACTGTAGGCGATGGTCGCGTCTATCATCTCCTCCCGGCTCATCGGGGGCATGATCCCCGGAGCACAGGAAGCAAGCATGGACTTTCCCGAGCCGGGCGGCCCGTCCAGCAACAGGTTGTGACAGCCTGCCACGGCAATCTCCAGCGCCCGCTTCGCCATCTGCTGCCCTCTCACCTCGGATAAATCCGTCCATGAGCTGCCGCTCTCTTTCCTTTTCCCTCTTTCTGCCGGTTTTTTCTTTGCCGGTATCTCTCGCTTTCCGTTCAGATAGCCGACGACTTCTCTGAGGTTTGCAAAGCCGAGCACGGTCATCTCCGGAAGAAGAGAGGCCTCCTCCACATTATGAAGCGGCACAGCACAGACCGTACATCCTGCTGCCAGGGCAGCCCGGAGAATGGCAAGCACGCCCGTGAGGGGAGCTAGCTCTCCGTCAAGCGCCAGCTCTCCGAGAAAGATGATCCCCTTTACAGACGAGCCGGGAACCAGCCCCATGGCAGTCAGAATCCCCACGGCAATCGCCAGATCATACCGCGTCCCGCTCTTTTTGACATCGGCGGGAGCAAGGTTCACCGATACCCGTCTGGGCGGCAGGTGGTAACCGGTATTCTTTAGAGCGGTGCGGACCCGCTCCTTCGCCTCCTTCACCTCCGCAGACAAATGTCCTGTCAGCCCGAACACCGGCAGTCCCTCACTGATATCTGCCTGAATGGTCACCAGCTCTCCCTGAATCCCCTGTACCATCCCGCTCCACACTTCTGCTACCATCGTCTCACCTCCTGATTTTTCCATATTTTAACATAAATATTTTACATTTTCAACATAATTTTACTCTTTTTCAAAAAAAGACCGGCGCCTTCGCATTCGCATGCGCGCGCCAGTCCTGTCTGTGTTCTTTATTCTGCCGGGGTATTACCGGAATTCGATTCATTATTGGAATCCAGCATTTTTTTCAGCTCATTCATGAACGTATTGACATCCTTAAACTCCCTGTACACCGAAGCAAACCGCACATATGCCACCTGCTCCAGCGATTTGAGACGCTCCATCACGATCTCGCCGATCACTTTGCTCTCAATCTCTTTATACTCCAGATTAAAGATGTCATTCTCGATCTTATTGACAGTCTCCTCGATCTTCTCCACCGGGATCGGTCTTTTATGGCAGGCACGAAGGACGCCCGCCATGATCTTGCTCCGGTCATAAGGTTCCCTCGTCCGGTCTTTTTTTATGACTGTGAGAGGGATGATCTCCACCTTCTCATAAGTAGTAAAACGTTTTCCACACTCGTCGCACTGTCTTCTCCTCCGTATGGACGCATTATCATCCGCCGGTCTGGAATCAATCACGCGGGTATTATCCATGCCGCAAAATGGACATTTCATCACTGTTCCTCCCTGATCCTGTTATCTTTTGATTCATCGCTCCGCCTCCTTTTTTCCGCAGCGGGCAGAAAGGCTGAGCGGTTTCAAAAAGGACTGCCGGATATGTTTCGGCAGTCCCCGTTTTCGTGTTATGATCTTTGTCAGCTCAATTTCTCTCTGAGAGCCAGGTTGATCCTGCCCATCTTGTCGATCTCCAGAACTTTTACTCTCACTTTATCTCCAATGTTCACCACATCTTCTACTTTGTTCACTCTGTCGCGGGACAGTTTGGAAATGTGGATCAGTCCGTCCTTGTTTGGCGCAAGCTGTACAAAAGCGCCAAAGTTCATGATCCGCACTACTTCTCCTTCGTAGATTGCTCCGACTTCCACCGGCTCCACGATCAGACGGATCAGCTCCATCGCCTTCTCGATCATCTCCTGATCTACGCCGCAGATGTCCACTCTTCCGTCATCGTTGATATCGATCTTAACGCCGGTCGCATCAATGATACCGTTGATGGTCTTGCCCTGTTTACCGATGATCTCGCTGATCTTATCCGGCTCCACATGCATCTGTTTGATCTTAGGCGCATACTTGCCGACTTCCGGTCTCGGCTCGGAGATCACCGGCTCCATAACCTCTGTCAGGATGTACTCTCTGGCAATCTTTGCCTTGGCGATCGCACCCCTGATGATATCCGGTGTCAGACCGTGGATCTTGATATCCATCTGGATAGCGGTGATACCGTCATGAGTGCCTGCCACCTTGAAGTCCATATCACCGAAGAAGTCCTCAAGTCCCTGAATATCTGTAAGGATCAGGTAATCATCATCGGTGTCCCCTGTCACAAGACCGGTGGAGATACCTGCTACCGGCTTCTTGATCGGCACGCCCGCTGCCATCAGGGACAGGGTCGAAGCACACACGCTGGCCTGAGAAGTGGAACCGTTGGATTCCAGTGTCTCGGATACCGTACGGATAGCGTAAGGGAACTCGTCCTCGCTCGGCAGCACCGGCACCAGGGCACGCTCTGCCAGAGCACCGTGACCGATCTCCCGGCGTCCCGGTCCGCGGCTCGGCTTCGTCTCGCCGACAGAATAGCTCGGGAAGTTGTAATGATGCATATATCTCTTGGATGTAATATTTAAGTCAAGGCCGTCCACCTTCTGTACTTCGGACAACGGAGCCAGGGTGGTGACCGTCATGATCTGTGTCTGTCCTCTCTTGAACATACCGGAGCCATGCACTCTCGGCAGAATATCGATCTCAGCGGAAAGCGGACGGATCTCATCGATCGCTCTTCCGTCCGGACGCTTGTGGTCTTTTAAGATCATCTTGCGGACGGTCTTTTTCTGGAACTTATAGACCGCGTCGCCGATCAGCGGCAGCCAGTCCTCGTGCTCCTCTGCGTAACGCTCCGCAAGCTTCTCCTCGATCTGGCGGATATTCTCCTCACGTACCTGTTTCACATCGGTAAATACCGCTTCCTCCATAGCTTCCGGTGTGATGAAAGCTACCATGTCGTCCCACAGTTCTTCCGGTGTGTCCACATGCTCATAGTCATGTTTCTCTTTACCGCACCCATCCACGATCTTCTGGATAAATGCGATGATCTCTTTGTTGATTTCGTGTGCCTTGAAGATGGCCTCGATCATCACGTCCTCCGGCACCTCGTTGGCGCCTGCCTCGATCATGATCACTTTCTCTGCGGTGGATGCTACCGTAAGTGCCAAGTCAGATACCAGATTCTGATCGGAAGTCGGATTTACGATGAACTCGCCGTCGATCAGTCCCATCTGAGTCGCTGCGATCGGTCCGTCAAATGGAATATCGGAAATACTGGTAGCAATGGAGGAACCGAGCATGGCCGTCACTTCCGGAGAACAGTCCGGATCCACGGACATGACCAGATTATTTAATGTCACATCGTTTCTGTAATCCTTCGGGAACAGAGGACGCATCGGACGGTCGATGACACGGGATGTGAGGACCGCATGCTCGGACGCCTTACCCTCTCTCTTGTTAAAACCTCCCGGAATCTTTCCAACAGAGTACATTTTCTCCTCGAACTCCACACTCAGAGGGAAGAAGTCAATCCCCTCTCTCGGTTTATCGGATGCGGTAGCTGTGGATAATACTACCGTATCACCGTAATGCATAAATGCTGCGCCGTTGGCCTGTGCCGCTACCCTGCCGATCTCAACGGTGAGGGTTCTTCCGGCCAGTTCCATGGAAAACTGTTTTACCATTCTTTTTACCTCCTGAAAAATGTGACAGAAACAATACGGAACACATAAAAATGTCCACCGCAGCCGACAGGGAAACGTATCTCCCGCAAAACCGGTATCCGGCAGACAAACCGTCCGTATTACGCACAATTGGGAAGGCTCCGAAACAACTGAAAAACACACTGTTCCTACTTCAATGTGCTTTTCAGAAGTCCCGGTCATGCGCTTCCCACTGCCTGTCTGTTATTACTATAGCCTAATCTTGTTCATTCTATCATACTGTGTGAAAGATTGCCAGCCCTTTTTTTCATCCCGGGCTTTTTTCGGACGGCTTTCTCCCCCAGGAGAAAACCATCCGTTTTAGCTTTTCTTTCAGGTACGGTATCCGCCTTCTGCGTGACGCATTCGGCGTGATACCTTCCACATATTTTATTTGAAGTATTTTACTCCGCTCTCGAAGAGACGCATGTTCTGTTTTACGTAGATGTTCTTTGCCACATACTCGCCCATACGCTCGGAATGCCCCATCTTACCCAGGATACGGCCATCCGGACTGATGATACCTTCGATCGCATAGTAAGAACCATTCGGATTATAATGAATATCCATGGTCGGCATTCCTTTTAAGTTGACGTACTGAGTCGCTACCTGTCCGTTTTTAAAGAGCTTCTCAATCCACTCATCGCTGGCAACGAACCGTCCCTCGCCGTGAGATACCGGAACTGCATAGACCTCATCGATAACTGCACCCTTTAACCACGGGGACTTGTTTGTCACCACCTTATTGTAGACCATGGTGGAAACGTGACGTCCGATCTCGTTAGTGGTCAGTGTCGGAGAATCTTCTGTCTGCGGTACGATCTCTCCGTAAGGGAGAAGTCCCAGTTTGATCAGAGCCTGGAATCCGTTACAGATACCCAATGCAAGACCGTCTCTCTCATTTAAGAGTTTCATGACTGCTTCTTTGATCTTTTCATTGCGGAAGACAGACGCGATAAACTTCGCGGAACCTTCCGGCTCGTCTCCGGCGCTGAAGCCGCCCGGGAACATGATGATCTGGGACTGGGAGATGGCTTTCTCAAAAGCGTCCACAGAATCCAGGATATCTGTCTCGGACTGATTGCGGAAAACGATGGTCTCCACCTCGGCTCCTGCCTGGCGGAACGCTTTCTCGGAATCATACTCGCAGTTGGTTCCCGGGAAGACCGGAATAAATACCTTCGGCACAGCCACTTTGTTCTTACAGATGAAGAACTCTCTGCCATTATATAACGGCTGGGACATATTTCTTGTGCCGGCTTTGGTCTTTGTCGGGAAGACAGATTCCAGCGGGCTCTCCCAGGCGTCAAGCATCTCATCAAAGGTGATCTCCACATCGCCGACGGTGATACATTCGTCCTCGTTTACCTGGCCGATATATGTGCCTGCCTCGCCGATATCCGCGATATGGGAAGTCTCCAGCTCCAGAAGGACGGAACCGTATGCTTTTCTGTTTAACTCTTCCAGTGGGAAATCGTCCACCAGTTTCACACCGTAACGGTTTCCGAAACTCATCTTACTGATTGCCTCGATCAGTCCGCCTGCGCCCATGGCGTAAGCAGAGATCACTACGCCTTTTCTTGTCAGGCAGTGAATCTTATCGTAAATGGCGCCGGCTTTTTCATACTCCGGAATGCCATATTCATCAAACGGGATATCGACCCGCAGAAGGCTGTTGCCCGGTTTCTTGAACTCCGGAGATACGATATGCTCCGCGCTGGTATAATCCACAGCAAAGGATACCAGGGTCGGCGGTACATCGATATCTTCAAAGGATCCGGACATACTGTCTTTTCCTCCGATAGCCGGGATACCGAATCCTTTCTGTGCGTCGTAAGCTCCCAGAAGAGCGGCAAATGGTTTGCCCCAGCGGTGCGGATCCTCACCCAGTCTCTCAAAGTATTCCTGGAATGTCAGGCGGATCTTCTTATAATCGCCGCCGGCTGCCACGATCTTGGCGACAGACTCCAGAACCGCATAGACAGCGCCGTGATATGGGCTCCAGCTGGACAGGTACGGGTCAAAACCGTAAGACATCATCGTTGTCAGATCGGTCTTTCCTTCCATGACCGGAAGCTTCGCCACCATGGTCTGGATCGGTGTGGTCTGTGTCTTTCCGCCGTATGGCATCAGCACGGTCGCCGCTCCGATCGAGCTGTCAAACATCTCCACCAGACCTTTTTTGGAGCAGACATTCAGGTCAGACAGTGTGTGAAGCCATACCTTCTTCACATCCTCAATCGGCTCCTGTTTCTCGTAATAGCACTCTTCTTTCTCCGGCATCTCCACGATGACATTGGTCTCCTGATGAGCACCGTTGGTATTTAAAAATGCGCGGGAGAGGTTCACGATCTCTTTTCCTCTCCAGTTCATCACAAGACGTTTTTCTTCCGTAACTACCGCTACCGCAACGGCCTCCAGGTTCTCCTCCGCTGCGTAAGCTAAAAACTGCTCCACATCTTTCGGATCAAGAACCACTGCCATACGCTCCTGAGACTCGGAGATGGCAAGCTCTGTGCCGTCCAGACCGGCATATTTCTTCGGCACTTTGTCCAGGTCGATCTGCAGACCATCTGCCAGCTCGCCGATGGCAACAGACACACCGCCCGCGCCGAAATCGTTACATTTCTTAATGAGACGGCTCACTTCCTCACGGCGGAACAGTCTCTGGATCTTACGCTCGGTCGGCGGATTACCCTTCTGCACCTCTGCGCCGCATGTATCGATCGAGGAAGTCGTATGTGCTTTGGAGGAACCGGTCGCTCCGCCACAGCCGTCTCTTCCGGTCCGTCCGCCCAGAAGTACGATGATATCTCCCGGATCAGAAGACTCACGGATGACATTCTTTCTCGGAGCAGCACCCATGACAGCGCCGATCTCCATACGTTTTGCCACATAGCCCGGATGATAGATCTCATCCACAAGGCCGGTCGCAAGACCGATCTGGTTGCCGTAAGAGCTGTAGCCCTGCGCAGCGCCGACTGTCAGCTTTCTCTGCGGCAGCTTGCCCTTTAATGTCTCAGACATCGGCACCGTCGGGTCGGCACAGCCGGTCACGCGCATCGCCTGATATACGTAAGAACGGCCGGAGAGCGGATCGCGGATCGCGCCGCCCAGACAGGTGGCAGCGCCACCGAACGGCTCGATCTCTGTCGGATGATTGTGCGTCTCATTCTTAAAGCTGATCAGCCATTCTTCCGTCTTATCCTCAAACTGTACCGGAACGACGATGGAGCAGGCGTTGATCTCATCACTTTCCTCCATGTTGTCAAGCAGGCCGTCTTTTTTGAGTTTCTTCATGCCGAGAACAGCGAGATCCATCAGGCAGATGAACTTGTCATCTCTTCCCGCGTAAATCTCTTCTCTGTCCTTTTTGTATTCTTCAAATGTCTTCTCAAACAGCTCTTTATACGGGCCCTCCTCAAAGGTGATCTCCTTTAACTCTGTAGAAAATGTAGTATGGCGGCAGTGATCAGACCAGTACGTATCCAGCACACGGATCTCTGTCATGGTCGGATCCCGGTGTTCCTCGCCGCGGTAATAATTCTGAATATGGAGGAAGTCCTTAAATGTCATGGCAAGACCCAGGGAATCATAGAGCGCCTTTAACTCTTCCTCCGGCATATCCTTAAAGCCATCAAATACGGATACATCCGCCGGCTCCTCGTACTCCATCACCAGCGTCTCCGGTTTCGTCTCGTCTGTCTCTCTGGAGTCCACCGGGTTAATGCAATATTCCTTGATGCGGGCAAACTCCTCATCGGTGATATCTCCGGACAACACGTAGGTGGTGGCGGAGCGGATGATCGGCTCTTCCTTTTCATTTAAAAGCTGCAGGCACTGCACCGCAGAGTCTGCTCTCTGGTCGAACTGTCCCGGAAGGTACTCCACGCTGAATACACGGTCGCCCTCTTCCATCGGGAACTTTTCTTCATATATATAATCCACCGGCGGTTCGGAGAATACCGTTCCCTTTGCCTTCTCGTAGGTCTCTTCGGAAACATTCTCCACATCATAGCGAATCAGCACTCTGACATTCTGAATGTCTTTCAGAAACAGATAAGACTGCAGTTCTTCTGCCAGTTCTTTTGCCTTCACCGCATAATCCGGTTTCTTTTCCACATACACTCTTTTTACCTGATTCATACTTACCTCCAAATCTATAGAAACATCCCTATTGAAAACCTGCCGTCAAAAAAATGCCTTTTTTACAGCGCGGCGACAAGTCCAGACATAGTTTGTCTTATCCATGATACCATTTTTTTCGGCTCTTTCAAACCGGGTTTTTCTCTTTTCACAAAAAAAGGGAAGAATGACGAAAAATGTGGATAATTCTGTTTTTTTTTGGACATTTTATCCTTATCCTTCCCTGCTTTTTGTATATTATTACGTTTTAGGAATATCCACCGGAAATATTCCCGCCCTTTTGCTGTATACTTATGTTTAAGATGGATTTGACAGTTGACCTTTTTCAAAAAATTATATATCATGTATTTTGGGCTGTGGTCACCGCAGACCTGCGGAGAATGCCCGCATTTTTTGCGGCACGCTCTCCGGAGAGAACATATGTTATAACAGATTACATAGATAAAGGAGACTTACCATGGAAAAGATTGCAAGTTTTACCGTCAATCACCTGGATCTTATTCCGGGCGTCTACGTTTCAAGAAAAGATTATGTGGGACAGGAAGTCCTCACCACCTTTGACCTGCGTATGTGCGCGCCAAATCGGGAACCGGTCATGAACACAGCGGAACTTCACACCATTGAGCATCTGGCCGCAACATACCTGAGAAATGAACCGAACTGGAAAGAAAAGATTATTTATTTCGGACCGATGGGCTGCCGCACCGGCTGCTATCTGATCCTTGCAGGAGATTACGAATCCAAAGATGTGGTCGCTCTCGTGCGCGACACCTTCCGTTTTATCGCGGAATACGAAGGGGAGATTCCGGGCGCCGCTCCAAAGGACTGCGGCAATTATCTGGACCAGAATCTGCCGATGGCAAAATTTCTCGCCAGAAAATATCTGACGGAAGCGCTGGAGAATCCGACAGAGAAGAATCTTATCTATCCGGAATAAAATCCGGCGTCCATCCTTCCGCATAATTTTTTTGTTTTTTCACATACTACTTCCTGAACCCCATGAAACGCGGGCGGATCTTCTTCGCCCCGAATGGGGAAGATCTTTCAAAACGATACAGGAGGAATGTATTATGAAAACTTCAAAAAAGACGTATCAGGAAGTGGCGGAAGCCTGCAGTAAATATGCACCGGTGTCCGGAGGATCCGCAGCCAGAAATTCAAGCTGTGACTGCTCTACACCGAGCTGCTTAAACTGCGTGCATTTTGATAAAAATGAGCACTGCGATCTCGACCTCTATGACCAAATCGTGGAGCGAATTAAGTAATTGCACACTACGTTGTAAAAAGATAAGAAAGAAGACGGGTCGGCAGAAACATGAAATGTTTCTGCCGGCCTGTTTTTTCCCAAATAGGGATTTGTCGCGGCGATAAGAAATATAACCTGTAACACAGACGATGGCGCTGGAGCACAGACAGGTTCTCCTGCTCGGCCCTCCGTCGGATATCCGATAGTTATTGACAAGCAGGGGCAAACCGCTTATCGCGGTTCCGGCTTACGCCGCCCGGTCAGAATAGAAAGTCCGTCCTTTGTGCAAGCACAGGACGGAACATTCTATCCTTCCCTGCCCCTGCTTTTTGACAGACTATGCCATATCCTCCGTCACAGCTCGCAGTCGAAGTCTGTCTGTGCCCAGAACGTCATCTGTGTTATGTAAAATTATCTGTTTCTTATCCCCTCGACATAACAACGATCTATGTCTATAGCCTGCTGTTTTGCCAATATACACAGGATTCTTGTAAAGATGAAACAGAGTTTCCCAATATCCA
>DSLMC04103__coassemble_613_pt1 | contig 24287 bp, 22 predicted proteins | sample DSLMC04103__metabat2_low_PE_013 | metagenome-assembled genome bin DSLMC04103 | reverse complement strand
TTGTTCTAAAATTTCCCCATAGTTGCGTCCCAGTCGGTCTATACTCTTGATATACAGCAGGTCGTCTTTTTTTAGTTTCCGGACCATCCTTTTATACTGGGGACGGTCAAAGTCTTTGCCGGACTGATAATCACAGTAAATGTTTTTTGCGGGAATGTGGTATTGCTCCAATGCCAGAAGCTGGCGGTCTATGTTTTGTTCTTTGGTTGATACTCTGATATATGCGTATTGTTCCATGTGTCTGCCTCCTGTGTCATTTTTCTTTTCATCATACAGCAGACATAAGGTACATCTGTTTCGACATTGATTCATACATGCACTTTTAATAAGATAATAACATGATATATCCGCCGTGTTAACTATGCAGAGTAAAAAAAATTAGAATAATCCAGCAAGATTTTATGTTTTCGGTCTGATCAGATTTTTCCGGGACAATATACGCCGAAAAAAAGAGACAGGTCTCCTCACTGTCATTTTATCTAAATGACGGTGAAGTATTTTTCCTGTCTCTTTTTGCCGGATCGTCAGTTCTTTCTTAATTATAGACTTTAGCTTGTTGAACATGAATTATTTTCTAACATGATTATTGGATACTGGCCGTACACTTCATTTTCGTTCCATTCTTTAATTGATACCACATCTACTTTATCAATCAACTTTTTTCCATTTCCGATATTTTCCTGAAGAACAAATGGCAGTTCCGTTCTCAGACGATTTCTCAACCTTTTCCTGGTCGTTGTATCTCCGTTTGGATATTCTAATACATAAATATATTGTATTGGCTTATCTTTCCCCAGAAGATGTAAAAAATGCAGAGAATCATAAAACTTGCGTGTTGCTGTTAAAATCCTTTTATCTGCCATGGGATTAAACGCGGCAGGATTGCTCGCTCCGGAAATCATGGCATTTTTATATTCGACCAGAAAAATATGCGTTACATTTTCCATTACAAAATCTATATCACTGATATGTATCCCCGCTTTATGATATTCCATATTCATCTGATCCGTAGCCCATAAAGCGTTTGTGCAGTCAATACAATATCTTCCATTCTCCTCTACAAATATCTTCTCCATCCTGCCACCTCACAAATCATACACTTCATCAAGCAGTTTGTTGTCCGCCATCATGATGTGGTTCTGCCTGATTTCATCCATTTTATATACGGACTGGCTGTATATGGTCCGTTGCCGTCCGCCTATTTCCGGCAAAGTATCTTTCAGTTCTTCCGGAAGATGTTCCTGGTACTGGTAAAGATTATGGAACATTACCTGTTCTTGTTCTGTTCGACGGATTTCGAGGTATTTTGCCAGATTGTAACTGTGTGTTGCAAGAAAAATCTGCACACCGTTCTTCTGTAATTCCAGCAGGATTTCTGCTACAAGCGGATATAACTCCGGATTAAGGTTCGCTTCCGGCTCATCCCACAAAAGAATACTTCCGCTTTCCAAAAGTCCATTACGAATCAGTTTCCATAACAGTCCCAGTTTACGCAGTCCCTCAGCCTCCAGAGAGAATTCTATCCTTTTTCCATCTTTTTTCTCAATAAAAAATGTATCATCCTCTATAACAACCTCTCCATCGATGGCATCACTGATCTTTTTCAGGACTTTTTTCATCATTGGCGTGATTTTTCGGGTTTGCGGAAGAGAGGCATTCACAATGATGTCAATCTGTGTCTCATCAAAGGGTATACTATATTTCCGGCTCAATGCCAGAAATCCCTTTGAATGGGATAACATTTCTGTCGTTGGTATAAAAACAGAAGGAATATTTAAGCCATTCCATCCTGCTTCACAGACATCCTCTTTTGGAAACAGAATCTCCTTGAAACTATGCAGGCCATCAGAAACTTTGTAGTAGGATACATCCAGGCCTCGTGCATTATTCTTTAATACAGCATTATTCGGCAGGTCATTAGAAAAGTATTGTCGAAATGCGTTTTTTTCTTTTTTATCGGACAATGACTGCTGTGCTGCCGCATAAATCATCTTTAATATCGTAGTCTTCCCCACTCCATTTTCTCCGATCAATACATTGATACCGTCACAGAATCTTAAGCGAAAGCTGTCGCTGATTCCGTCGCCTTCTTTAACCACGGAATCAGAAAAATATGAATTATTTTTTCTCCATTGACGTTGAAAGATCATCACATTTACTATTTCAATAGATTGAATTGCCATTTTATCACCTGCCTTATCCTTATCTCCGGACAATCTTATATTTTCAGAAATTATTAACCGACAATATCATCACTTTATACGTACTATTCCATATTTTTACGCAAATGTCAACTAATTTAAACTTATCTGCGTATTATACCGCAAACAAAATCTAAAATTTCTTATACAGAAAGCAAAAACTTATATTGGATATTTTCCCTGAGATATTCTATAATGGGTACGGTCGCATGAAACATTATCACATAAAGAAAAGGAAGGGAAAAACTATGGAGAAATTTTTTAAGCTGGAAGAGAATGGCACGAAGGTTTCCACGGAAGTGATGGCCGGGCTTACCACTTTTTTTACCATGGCGTATATTATCGCGGTGAATCCGAGTGTGCTGAGCCAGTCCGGCATGGAGTGGGGCGCTGTCTTTCTGGCGACGATCATTGCTTCCATCATCGGAACGCTGGTCATGGGGCTGTTTGCCAATGTACCTTACGCGCTGGCGCCGGGTATGGGACTGAATGCGTTCTTTGTGTATACGGTATGTTTTGGACTGGGATTTTCCTGGCAGCAGGCGCTGTCCATGGTCTTTATCTGCGGTGTCATTAACATCATTATCACGGTAACAAAGGTGCGCAAGTTTATTATCAAGGCGATCCCGAACAGTCTGCAGAATGCCATTGGCGGCGGTATCGGCGTATTTGTGGCTTATATTGGACTTTTGAATGTGGGGATCATCAGTTTTGATTCCGGAGTACCGGCGATCGCCACGCTGAATCAGCCGGCGTTCTGGCTGTTTCTGATCGGTCTTGTGCTGACTATCGTGCTTCTGGTCTGCCAGATTCGGGGAGCGATCCTTATCGGCATTGTGATCACCACTCTGCTCGGTATTCCGATGGGTGTGACCACTGCGGCGGATTCTGTGAGCTTCAGCGAGGCCTGTGCGGCGCTTCCGACGACATTCGGTGCGATCTTTACTGCGGAAGGTCTGCCGTCGCTGTTTGCCGATCTGTCAAAATTTCCGCTTGTTCTTGTGACGATTTTTGCGTTCAGTACTTCGGATACGTTTGACACTCTCGGTACTTTTATCGGAACCGGACGCCGCAGCGGCATTTTCAGTGAGGAAGATGAGCGTGCCATGGAAACGAGCGCGGGCTTTAAGTCCAAGATGGACAAGGCGCTGTTCGCGGATGCGATCGCCACTTCCATCGGTTCGATCTTCGGAACATCGAACACGACGACCTTTGTGGAGAGTGCTTCCGGTATCGGCGCCGGCGGGCGGACAGGTCTTACCAGTGTTGTGGTCGCTATTTGTTTTGCCATCAGCGCTTTTCTTGCCACCTTTGTCAGCGCGATCCCGTCTGCGGCAACCGCTCCGGCTCTCGTTGTGGTCGGCATTATGATGACCTCAGCATTTAAGGAGATTCAATGGGATGATTTCTCCGAGGCTGTTCCGGCATTTTTCGCGGGACTGTTCATGGCTCTCTGCTACAGCATTTCTTACGGTATCGCTTTTGGATTTATTTCCTACTGTATCGTAAAGATCTGTAAGAAGGAAGCGGGAAGCATCCATCCGATTCTCTGGGCGGCAACGTTTCTCTTTATTCTGAATTTTGTGCTGCTGGCCATTATTTAGGCGGAACGGATCATGCTCATAAAACAATATACATTTCCCTCCGGTGTGCCTGCGGAGGCGGCCGGGGGAAAGGACTTTACATTTTTGGATATCGAGACTACCGGATTGCGGCGGGATACAACGATTCTTTATCTCATCGGCTGCGGATGGTACGAGGGGGATGAATTTCTCATCCGGCAATGGTTTAACGATGATGGAGTCAGTGAGGAGACCATGCTCGGGGCACTCCGGCAGTTTCTTTCGGAACATCCGGCGCCGTTTTTCACATTCAACGGGGAAGGCTTTGACATCCCGTATCTGAACCGGCATTATGAATTAAATTCGATGACATATCAGCTGGACCTGACAGGTTCTCTGGACCTGTACCGGGCGCTTCGACCGTTTCAGTCGCTGCTTCACCTGCCAAAGGGACGGCAGAAAGACTGGGAAAGTTTTCTGGACATTGCCCGGGAAGATACCTATGATGGCGGTCAGCTCATCAAAATCTACAAGCAGTATCTGCGCAGCAGGGAACGATCGCTCCTGGACAGTCTTCTTCTCCACAACATGGAGGACGTCCGGGGCATGGAGGCGCTGTTGCCGCTCGCCGCTTATGTGGAACTGCAGCAGGAGCATTTTTCCGTGGAGGATATCACGCTCCCCACATCTTCCGCCCCGGCACTTGGTGTCCGCTGCCGGCTGTCTGTCCCTCTGCCAAAACCATTGCGGATCACAGCCGGGATGCCGGAGATCGCGCCGACTGCTTCTGCTGTCTTTGATTCTTCTGCATGTTCTGCGGCAGCAAGCTTTGTGGATATTTCCGGCAGCAGCATGACGCTTTCCATTCCTGTCGTAAGCAAAAAGCTACGGTATTTTTATCCGGATCATAAAAATTATTATTATCTTCCGGGGGAGGACCGTGCGATCCACAAATCGGTCGGCTGCTATGTGGATGCGGCTTTTCGCCGCAAGGCGACGCCGGCCACCTGCTACATAAATAAGGAAGGAATTTTTCTTCCCGTTCTTCCGGCACAAAAATATAAGGGAATGATAACCGAACCGGGAAGGTATCAGGATGTTCTGCCTCTGTATCAGGCAGAATATAAAGATAAAGTCGTTTTTATGGAAATGCAGCCTCTCCTGGAAGGAGATAAAGATGATCTTCGCCATTATCTTGGCGACTGGATGAGATCGCTGTTTATTCTGGAAATGAAAAAAGCTGTCACATGAGGTGGCAGCTTTTCTCATTTATCAGGAAACCTTTTCCGGAATCCTTATGTACATATATATCCTCCCCCGTTTTCACGGGTGAAGTCTTCTGCGATACTCACAGAAATTTATTTCATTTCTTTTGCCAGCGCAGCGATCTCTTCTTCATTGGCAGGGGTCATAGCAGACTTGATGGTCACGGTTGTGTCCGCAAATGTGATATTGGCACATTTGTCAAAGGCCGCTTTCATGATCTTCGCAGCGGTCGGAGCCCAGGTACCATTTTCAATGAATGCCACCTTACGGTTCTGATATCCTCTCTCCGTGATCTCTGCAAGGAAGTCACGCATGAACGGGAAGATCTCTGCGTTGTAGGTTGTGGTAGCCAGCACCAGTTTACCGTAACGGAACGCGTCTTCTACAGCCTCTGCCATGTCGCAGCGCGCCAGATCGTTCACAACAACGTTCGGGCAGCCTTCCTCTTTCAGTTTCTCTGCCAGCAGTTCCACGGCTGCCTTTGTATGTCCGTAAACAGAGGTGTATGCGATGACGGTACCCTCCGTCTCCACACCGTAGGAAGACCAGGTATTATACAGATCCAGATAATATCCCAGATTCTCTTTGAGGATCGGTCCGTGCAGCGGGCAGATAATCTGGATATCCAGAGTGGCTGCCTTCGCTAAAAGCTTCTGTACCATCATGCCGTATTTACCGACGATACCGATGTAATATCTTCTCGCCTCGCAGGCCCATTCTTCTTCCACGTCCAGAGCGCCGAACTTACCGAAACCATCGGCGGAGAACAGAACTTTGTCTGTGGAATCATAAGTCACCATAACTTCCGGCCAGTGTACCATCGGAGCGAACACAAAGGTAAAGGTGTGCTTTCCTGTGGAAAGGCTCTCTCCATCCTTTACCATCACCTTTCTGTCGGCAAAATCCGTACCGAAGAACTGCTTCATCATGTTGAAGGTCATGGCGTTCGCAACAATCTGTGCCTCCGGGTACTGCTCTGCAAATGCAGCGATGTTTGCGGAATGATCCGGCTCCATATGCTGTACGATCAGATAATCCGGTGTGCGGTCGCCGAGAACCTCTGCCAGATTGCCCATCCACTCGTCTGTGAAATGTGCATCCACCGTATCAAAAACGGTCACTTTCTCATCCATGACAACATAAGAGTTATATGCCATGCCGTTCGGGACATCATACTGTCCCTCAAACAGATCGATATCATGGTCGTTGACGCCTACGTAATAAATGTCCTCTGTCACTTTACTAAACATTTCTGTCACCTCGTTCATATAATTTTCATTCCGCGCAATGCAAGTGCAACAGCGATCTGCATCTGCCGCAGAATCTCTCAGATGAGAAACTCCCTTCATCTGCTAAAAATGTATCTTACAAAACTTTTATGCCGACAATAAAAGAGTAATAATTGGAAATCATCAGTCTTTTATTGTCTGCCAAAAATGATTATACGGGATTTCCGTTGAAAAAACAAGTATTCATCCGCATATTTACTGTATCTTTACAGGAACATATTTCTCAATAAACAGAGAAACCCACTGTCTGACAAAAAACCTGCGGAAGTCAGCAAAATTTCTCTTCTTCCGCAGGCTCCCGTATATGGATGATCTTTTATATGTTGGCAAACTGGCTGTTATAAAGTTCCGTATAAAATCCGTTCTGTGCCAGCAGCTGTTCGTGGTTTCCCTTTTCGATGATGTGGCCGTCCTTCATGACCAGAATGATATCCGCATTCTGGATCGTCGACAGACGGTGCGCCACGATAAAGCTGGTCCGCCCTTCCATCAGTTTGGCAAGGGCGTTCTGGATCTTCTGCTCGGTTCTCGTATCAATAGAGGAAGTCGCCTCGTCAAGAATGAGCATGGCAGGCACATGAAGCATTACCCTCGTGATACAGAGAAGCTGCTTTTGTCCCTGACTCATACCGGCGCCGTCCTCGGTGATCCAGGTGTCCAGTCCCTTTGGCATCTTTTTGATAAAACTGTAGGAGTGGGCTTCTTTCGCCGCGCGGATGATCTCCTCATCCGTGTAACTGTCATTTCCCAGCGTGATATTCTCCCGCACGGTTCCGGTTTTCAGCCAGGTATCCTGCAGCACCATTCCGTAGGCATCCCGAAGACTGTGTCTGGTCAAATGCCGGATATCATCTCCGTCCACCTGAATGGAACCTGCATTTACATCGTAAAACCGCATGAGCAGGTTGATGATGGTCGTCTTTCCGCAGCCGGTCGGCCCGACGATAGCCACCCGCTGTCCTTTTTCCACCTGAAGATTAAAGTCTTCGATCAGCTTTCGGTCCGGCTGGTAGGAAAAATGCACATGGGAGAGCGCCACATTTCCTTCCACATCGGTGAGCGTCTGTGCATCCGCAGGCTCCGGCGTCTGCGGCTCCTCGTCAATGAGCTCAAAGATTCGTGCCGCGCAGGCAAACGCATTCTGCAGTTCCGTAACAACGCCGGAAATCTCATTAAACGGCTTTGTGTACTGGTTGGCGTAGCTTAACAGTACCGTGAGCTGTCCGACAGAAAGACCGCCGGAGAGCGCTGTGAGCGCACCGGAGAGCGCCACGCTTGCGTACACGATACTGTTGACAAACCGGGTACACGGATTGGTGAGGGAGGAGTAAAAGGTCGCCTGCAGGGAACAGTCCCGGAGTCGTCCGTTGATCTCATCAAATCGTTCCTGCGCCGTATATTCGTAGCCAAAGGCTTTCACGACCTTCTGCCCTTCGATCATCTCTTCCACCAGCGCTGTCTCCTCTCCCCTCGTCTCCGACTGCAGCCGGAACATGGAGTACGTATGGCTGGCGATAAAACGCGCCACAAACAGAGAAATCGGTGTCAGACAGACCACAAGCAGCGCGATCCACACGTGAATGGAAAACATAAAGCCTAACGTTCCAAGGATTGTGATCACTCCGGTAAAAAACTGGGTAAAGCCCATCAGAAGACCGTCGGCAAACTGATCCACGTCAGCGATGACACGGCTCACCACATCCCCGTAAGAATGGCCGTCCACATATTTTAATGGAAGAATCTCAATCTTCTCTATGGCATGATTCCGGATATCTCTCGTCACATGAAAGGTGATTCGGTTATTGCAGATATTCATGATCCACTGGGCGAGACCGGTCACCACTGCCGTCAGAACGCCGAGAAGAAGGATTGACTGGATCACCGCAAAATCCACCTGTCCCTCGCCCATGATACAGTCGATGGCATCTCCCATTAAGATAGGAAGATACAGAGTTCCCGCCACTGTGACCGCCGCCATAAGAAGAGAGAGCAGCACAAAAATGCGGTGTGGTTTTAAGTATTTCCAGAGGCGCACTGCCGTACTTTTCCGGGCAGAATTCTTTTTTTCTGTCATCGTTGTCTCTTTTTCTTTTCCCATCCTTACGCCTCCTTCTTAAACTGTGTTTCATAGATCTCACGGTAAATACTGCACGTGGCAAGCAACTGCTCATGGCTTCCCATGCCCGCGATCTTACCATCATCCAGCACAATGATCTTATCAGCATGCATCAGGGAAGAAGCTCTCTGCGCCACGATGAAGACCGTTGGCTGATGCTTCAGATTGGCAATGGCAGTCCGCAGCCGGGCGTCCGTGGCGTAATCCAGCGCCGACGCACTGTCGTCCATAATGAGCACCGGCGCTTTTTTAAGGAGCGCTCTGGCCAGCGTCAGCCTCTGCTTCTGTCCGCCGGACAGATTTCTGCCGCCCTGCTCCACATAGGCGTCCAGTCCGCCTTCCTTCTTATCCACAAACTCCTTTGACTGGGAGACGGCGAGCGCTTCCTCCAGCTCTTCTTCGGTGGCGTCCGGAACGCCCATCATCAGGTTACTGCGGATCGTTCCGGCAAAAAGCTGCGCCTTCTGCGGTACCACAGACACCATCTTCCGAAGTTCCCGGAAGGTGTACTCCCGGATATCCCGTCCAAACAGGGAAACCTGTCCTTTCTCCGCATCGTAAAATCTCGGAATCAGATTGACGAGCGTAGACTTGCCCGCACCGGTTCCGCCGATGATGCCGATCGTCTCCCCCGGCGCCGCCGTGAAAGAAATGCCGCTGATGGCGGCTTCACCGCCCTCATTGTAGCGGAAGGAAACGTCATTAAATTCCACCGCAGGGGATACATTCGTGATTTTCCTGTTTTCTTTTTTTCCTGCGTCCGTGTCCCGGGCATCGTTTCGGACTGACCTTTTTCCGGAATCCCGGCGCATACTCTCCGCCTGCGCAGAAAATCCCACCTGTCCTTCTTGCATCGCCGGTTTGATGGCAAAGACGTCCTGCACCCGGTTGACGCTGGCAAGCGCCTTCGTGATCGTCACGATCAGGTTGGCAAACTTGATCAGTTCCACAAGAATCTGGGACAGATAGTTATAAAGAGCGACCACCTCGCCCTGGGATAGAGAGCCGGCGTTGACCCGGACGGCCCCCGTGTGGATGAGCACGATGATCGCCAGGTTAATGATCACCAGCGTCAGCGGGTTCGTAAGTCCCGAGATCATCCCCGCGAACTTCTGTAAGGCAGTCAGCCGGTCATTTCCCTCAAAAAAGGCTTCTTTCTCGCTCTCCTCCCGGTTGAAGGCGCGGATGACCCGCACGCCGGTGAGGTTCTCCCTTGTGATATTTAAGATCGTATCCAGCGCGCCCTGCACCTTTTTGTACATAGGCTTCGTCACGCCCATGACCGTAAAGACGACCAGGGACAAAAGCGGGATTGTCACTACAAAGATGAGCGCCGCCTGCACGTCGATGGTAAACGCCATGACCATGGCTCCGAACACGATAAACGGAGAGCGCAGAAACAGGCGCAGCACCATGTTGATGCCGTTTTGCACCTGATTGATGTCGCTGGTCATCCGGGTGATGAGCGTCGAACTTCCCGTCTGGTCCATCTCCGTATATCCGAACGATAAAATGTGCCGAAACAGCCGGGAGCGCATGGCCGTCGCCGCTCCCACCGCCGACTTGGCGGCAAAGTACTGGGCCGTGATGGAGAATAAAAGACCGATGAGCGCCAGACCAAAGAGCACCAGGCACATCAAAAAAATATGTCGGCGGCTGTCGTGATAGATGCCCTCGTCGATGATGGACGCCACCACAAGCGGCACCAACAGCTCCAGCGTCGCCTCCAACATCTTAAACAGCGGGGCCAGGATACTCTCCTTTTTGTAGTCCCTCATAAAATGGAGAATCATTTTCATAAACAATACTTCCTTTTCCTGTCAATTTTTTTCCGGTTTATAGTCTACCATTTTTTCCGCCTGTTTAAAAGTCAAAAAAATAAATTCCTGTCTTTATCAATTAAACAAAGACAGGAATTTATCAGAAAAAATTTTAATGACAGCATCCCCCGCAGCGCTTACAGTCACCGCCGCACTGGATGGACTTTCCATTTTTCTTATCGCGAACCATACTCCGCACCGCCAGTCCCACGATGCCAAGCAGAATCACACCAACAATTGCTGTTCCCATAACCGTCTCCTTTCCGATAAACAGACACACAGACTGACAGATGTCCTGGAGAAATCTTTCGTCCCGGTCGGAAAATGTGCCCGTGCCTGATTTTATTGAATCATAAACTCTTTAGTTAGTATATACTAACTAAACTTAGAAGTCAAGAACTTTTTTGTTTTCTGCAGGAATTGAATTTCCACTTTATTTATGATATAGTAGATAAAATGTCTGCTTTATATGTTTCATGTTATTAAACGAACATATATTTTTGGCGCGACTGACTGTACCAGCGCATGATATCAACGACATCTCTCATAAAGACGATGCAGGATACCATACGCCAGAAAACGTATTGAGGTGATAATATTGAGAGAAAAAAGCAACGAGTCTGCGGAAATGTATCTGGAGACGATTTTGATATTGAGTGAGAAGCTTCCTGTCGTCCGCTCCGTGGACGTCGCCAATGAGCTGGATTTTAAGAAGTCCAGCGTCAGCATCGCCATGAAGAATCTGCGGGAAAAGAATCAGATCACTGTAACCGACGCCGGATACATTTATCTTACCGATGAGGGAAAAGCGATCGCGGAGATGATCTATGAGCGGCATAAGGTGATCGCCAAGGTCCTGGAAGATCTCGGCGTCCCGAAGGATATCGCCAACAACGACGCCTGCCGCATCGAGCATGTCATCAGTCCGGAAAGTTTTGCGGCGATCAAAAAGCATATTCAGAAGTTTTCTCAATGACTGTCTGCCGTACAAAAAAGGAATGGTTTTGCTTCCCCGAAGGGAAGAAACCATTCCTTTTTTTATCCAAATCTTCTGTTTTCCATGTATCAGACTTTGTGGCGCTTTGATGTTCTGCGTCTTATCATATATTCTGTTTAAATGTACACCTTGATTTTCTGATATTTTACACCGTGCGACATGGCCTTTCCATGGCTGCTGTAATAGACATCAATCTTTTTCCCCTTGATGGCTCCGCCGGTATCCTCGGCCACATAAGTTTCCTTCCCGATCTGAACCTTTGTTCCAAGCGGGATCAGTCTCTTATCCACGGCGATGGTGCGGTTCTCCCGCGGTCTTGTGCCGCTGGCGGTGGCCGCTCCGGCCCACTGTCCGGCACAGCTTCTGCAATTGCAGTAACCGGTCGTCTTCACGTACATGGTGACGTAATTCTTTACTGTGATCTCACACTGTGCCTTGATATTGGTGCCGGCGATCGTCGCGGTGATGACAGTTCTTCCTTTATCTTTCGCAGTGACAACGCCCCGTTTATCGACGGTCGCCACTTTTCTTTTGCTGGACTTCCAGACAATCTTTTTCGAGGAAGCATTTTTTACCTTCACCCGAAGTTTCACTGTCTGTCCCTTCTCCAGGGATTTTTTGGCTTTATTTACGGTAATCGTCGGTGTGGCTGCCGGTGCTCCTGCTGTCTGTGTCTGCACTGTTTCCTGTGGATTGTATGGAGTCTCTGCTGCCGAAACATTCTGCGGCGCGAGACAAGCGAGGCCCATCATTGTCATCACTGACAGAAGACCCAGTCTCTTTTTCACACAATTCATACTACAACCTCCTGCATAAAATGTTACGTATTTGTTACTCATTTTTTTGCGTCGAGGGAGAGTATATCATAAATGTTTCAGTTTGTTAAGTGTTTTTAACAGATTTGTAACATTTAAACGAATTTACGGAAAAAGATTAGACTGTCTTATATAACATTTCCCGTATTTTCTATGAATTTATTAAAACAAAATCCCCGCTTTTGTGCGCGCTTTCTCCAAAACGCCCACCACGGTCACCGATTCTTTCAGAAACTCTCTGGCCGTTTTGTAATCTTTTTCATCGATCATTCTGGCGAAATCCGCAAACTCCTGCGTCATGCGGTGATGTTTTTCAGGCGCTTTAAAGTTCTCCGTCTTTGTCGCACGCACCATGGCGCCCGCTGCGTCTTTTACCTTTTCTTTTACGGTTTCGTCCACATAGGTGGTCTGTAAGGCGTCCGCAATGTTTGGCTTGCTGTCGATCTTCATCCAGCCCTTCTCGCCCTGAATGGAGATAAATCCCGGACTGTCAGAATCCTTCGCACCGGTGCAGACTGCGCTGAACCCGTCGTACTCCATGACAAGCGTGCCGGATGTATCCACACCGTTTGGCCCGATATTCGGATAATACGCCACATCTTTCGGCTCGCCGAACAGACCAACGCAGTAATGGACATTGTAGACGTTGATATCATACAACGCCCCGCCGTAGTACTCCGGATCAAAGGAATGGGTGACATCCCCTTCCAGATAAGCGTCATACCGGCTGGAATACTGAGAATAATTACAGAGAGCCATACGGAGTGTGCCCAGTTTCCTGAGATTTTTCTTCATCTCATCAAAGACTTTGTTATGAAGGACGGTGACCGCCTCAAAAAGAAAGAGTTCCTTTTCCTCCGCGATCTGCTGAAGTTCTTTTGCCTCCTCATAAAAGCCTGTAAACGGCTTCTCCAGGATCACATGCTTCCCATGAAGAAGCGCTTCCTTTGCATACGGATAATGCGCCTTATTGACCAGACCGATATAAACGGTATCCGCCTCTGTCTTCTTAAGCAGCTCCTCATAATCCGTGTAGATCTCCGGAATGTTGTACTGTCCGGCAAAACTCTCTGCCTTTTCCCGGCTGTGCGGTCTTGCAAAAATCGCCGTAATCTCAATGTTTTCCACCGGCGCTGCCGCAAACAGCGCGTCCTCAATAATCTTTCCTGTACCAATGAATGCAAGTTTCATAAGATTTCTCCTTGTTTGTATTATATTCCATAGTGTTTGTTCCTCAATAATATATCGCACACAGGTCGATAATATCAAGAAGGAAATCCTTTCATTTAAGCTCCGCCCTCCTCCACCATCGTCTCGGCACAGATTCCGTATCCCCGGGTCGGGTCGTCCACGAAAACGTGGGTTACGGCGCCAATGAGCTTCCCGTTCTGGATGATCGGGCTGCCGGAAAGTCCCTGGATGATGCCACCGGTGAGTTTGATGAGTTCCGGGTCAGTCACTTTGATGCGGAGCGCTTTCTGGGCGTCCTGCCGGTTCAGGGAGATTTTTTCGATCTCGATGGCATAGTCGCGGCTTTCGCCGCTGATGCTCGTTCGGAGCAGGGCTTTGCCGGTCTTGATCTCTCCTACATCCGCCACTTCCATCAGGGCGCCGTTCCGGAAGGTTTCGCGACGGTTTTCCATCTTACCGAAGATGCCGCAGACCGTATTGTTTCCGATGACGCCCAGATATTTTTCCGGGATGTAGTCGATGGTCCCGATGATCTCGCCGGGATCTTTCTTTTTTCCTTTGGTGATGGCGGCAATGTCCGTCTCGTAAATGCTGCCGCCTGCGATGGCAAGCTGCACACCCAGGTCGCAGTCGCTGATGCCGTGACCGAGGGCGGCAAAGCTTCCGTCTTCCATAATGTAAGTGACAGTTCCGATTCCCTGGGTGTCGTTGCGGATCCAGGCGCCCAGCTGATAGCAGTGGTCTTTTTCAGAGTAGACCGGCTGAATCCGGACTTTCTGCTTCTCTCCTTTTCGGAGAATGGTAAAGATCGCTTCTTTTTCTTCGTTGTTCTGCAGGTATCCAATCAACTGTGCTTTGGATGTGATTTCCTTCCCATTCATCTCCAAAATGTAGTCGCCGGACTCCAGTTTATGTCTGGCTGGCGCGCGGCTCCCGCCTTTTTCGGTCTCCACTTCCTGGGTACCCAGAACAAGGACGCCTTTTGTCCTGATGTAGATGCCCACCGGCTCCCCGGAAGCGTATACCATATTTTTTGTCTGCTTCTCCTGCCCTCCCGGCGATGTTTCGGCTTCTGCCGCCTTTCGGTCTTTTCCGCCTGCCAGTGTTTCCCTTATGTCCTCTTTCTGCCGGCTGCGGTCGGACGCCTGCTCTGGACGATCGCCGGAGATTTCCCGACCCGCCGCCGTATCGCTTACGCCGGAAAGTCTTTCCTCCACGTGAAAAAATGCATTGGCATACGCGCCGATGATGATGAGATTTACGCTGAGCAGGAAAAAACAAAACCTCCGCCATTTTGCCTTTTGTGATTTTTCTGACATAAAAAATACCCCCATGCTAAAGTACTGCCTTTAGTATGGCGGGCATTTTGTGAATTCACACAGACAGATTATTCTACATTTTTTTATTCGACAAATTTTTTATTCTTACGACGCGGCGTGTTTCAGCCGTGCGGCGAAGTTTTTCATCTCTCTGGCGTTATCAAGGACGGTGCTGGTAATTTCTGCACCTCCGAGCATTCTTGCCAGCTCTTCCACCGATTCGTCGTCGGAAAGCCGGTAGATCCGGCTGATGGTCGAGTGTCTGTCGCTGGTCTTTTCAATTAAATAATGGGAGTCAGCCATCGCTGCGATCTGCGGCAGATGGGTGATGGCGATAACCTGCCGTTTTTCCGCAATCTGTGACAGGCGCTCGGAGACTTTCTGGGCGGTTCTTCCGCTGATTCCCGCGTCGATCTCGTCAAAGATCAGCGTCTCCACCTGTTCCTCGTCTGCCAGCACCGATTTGATGGCCAGCATGATCCTGGACAACTCGCCGCCGGAAGCCGTTTCCTGGAGCGGCCTAAGGTCCATGCCCGGGTTGGTGGATATCATAAAGCAGACGTTGTCTCTGCCGTCCGCCCGGCACGACGCCGCTTCCGAAAATGCGATTTCAAATCGCACATCGTTAAAATTCAGATCGAGAAGCGCCTTTTTGATGGACGCCGCAAGCGGAGACGCCGCTTTTTTTCGCAAAGCGGTCAGCGCTTCGCAGGCCTCGTTCAGCTCCGCGGCCAAAGCATCTCTCTGCGCTTTTAACTCCGCCATCCGCTCATCAAAGTTCTCCAGATCTTTCAGACGGTTCTCCGCCTTCGTCCTGTAAGCCTGGATGGCCGGGATGGAATCCCCGTACTTTGCTTTCAGACGGTGGAGCAGGTCGAGACGCTCTTCCGTCTGAACAAAGGTTTCCTCATCAAACTCCAGCGACGACATGTATTCCGAGAGGTCTCTGTTAAAGTCATTCAGCAGGCCGTCGACGGTGGACAACTCTTCCACGAGACCGCTGACGTCCTCATCGTATTTTGTCACATCGGACAGTGAGCGAATGGCTTTTCCGAGCAGATCTTCCGCGCTGGACGCACCGTTGCTGGTCATCTCATGCACGGACGCGCAGGCAGAGAGAATATCTCTGGAATGAGAGATTCTCTGAAAGAGCTCCTCCAGTTCCTCATCTTCGCCTTCCTTTAAAGCCGCGCTCTCTATCTCTTTGATCTCATATTTTAAAAATTCCATCTCGCGAAGACGCTCTTCCTCCCCGAGATTCTCTTCTTTCAGCTGCCGCTCCACCGCCTGAAACTGACGATACAGTCCGGCAGTTTTTTCCTTTGCCGGAGTGATCTTTGCTTTGTCGTAATTATCCAGAATCCGCAGATGATTCTGCGGTTTCAGAAGAAGCTGGTTCTCATGCTGTCCGCTCAGATCCAGTAAAAAAGGCGACAGTTCCTTCAGACGTGCCGCTGTCACACTCATATCATTGATTTTGTTGATAACTCTATTATTGGTAATTCTTCTGGAAATAATGATCTCGCCGTCCTCAAAAGGGATGTCATATTCTTCCATTTTCTGACGGACAACCTCGCTTTCCGTGTGAAAGACCAGCTCGATCAGAGCGCTGTCACAGCCGTTCCGAATCATATCCTTCGGGATCTTGCTGCCAAGCGCCGACTGAATGGAACCGATGAGGATCGACTTGCCGGCGCCGGTCTCTCCCGTCAGTATATTCAGATGACTGGTAAAATCAATCTCCGTTTCCTCTATCAGTGCAAGATTTTTTACATGTAAGTTGATCAGCATGTGTTCCTCCGCAATCTTATTCGAATCCTTTTATGATCAGATGAATCTCATCAATGACATCGTTCACCATCGACGCGTCCTTGACGACGCAGAGGAGAGTGTCATCCCCGGCGATACAGCCCACGACGCCCTTCATGGCGATGGAATCAATGGCCGCGCCGCATGCCATGGCCATACCGGACACTGTCTTGATGACGAGCAGGTTTCCGGCGCCTTCCATATGCAGGATGGCCTCCGAGAGCACCCGGCGGTACTTATCAGAAACGTGCAGGTCTCTGGTCAGGATCGGCGCGTACTTCTGTTTTCCGTTCGCGCCCGCCACCTTGGTAAGCTTTAACTCCCGGATATCTCTGGAAATGGTTCCCTGCGTGGAGGGAAATCCTTCCTCCATCAGACGTTTTGTCAGTTCCTCCTGGGTTTCAATGTCATATTTTTCAATCAGTTCCAGAATCTTTTTCTGTCTCTTTCCTTTCATATCCACCTCTCAGTCATTGCCGCTGCGCCTCATCTTTTTTGTCACAGCAGTTTTTCTTTTAATATTTTTACGAAACTTACTTCCTTCATCTTAATAAACGGCGTGCTCTCCTCCGCCTTGTAAATGCGCACCTGGTCGCCGGGACGAAGAACCACGCCCTCCCGTCCGTCCGGAGAGATGACCGCTTCCTCCCTCTGTCCGTGCCGGATATTTTCCAGCGTGATCGTTACCACATCGCTCTTGGCAAGCACCACGCTCCGAATTGCCAGGGAGTGCGGGCAGATCGGCGTCACCACAAAATTCTTGCAGGTTGGATTGATGATCGGTCCCCCGGCAGAAAGATTATAGCTGGTGGAGCCGGTCGGCGTACAGACGATGACGCCATCGGCATGATACTGCGCGATGAGCACATCGTTGATCTCGATGGATAGGCCGATCACTCTGGAAAAGGAGCGGCGGCTTATCACAAAATCATTGAGCGCCGTATACGCCCCGGAACATTCTCCGTTCCGGTACACTTCCGCCCGGAGCATCATCCGCTGTTCCAGCTCATACCGGTCTTCCACCAGATCCTTCAATGTCTCGGGCAATTCCTTAAGATCCACATCGGCCAGAAAGCCGAGCGTTCCCAGATTGACGCCAAGCAGGGGGATATTCTGTCCCACCAGCCGGCCAGCTGCCGCCAGGATTGTTCCGTCTCCCCCGATGACCAGAATACATTCCGTATTTTCCGGCACCTTGATCGGAGTAACATCGTTATAATACCCGTCGTAGATATGGCACTTTGCGCCCATGCGAACCAGCGTATCCCGTATATGCCCGGTCAGTGCCAGACCCGTATCTTTTTGTCTGTTCGGAATAATCAAAAAATTCTTCATAGTATCTTTCCTGTCTCTGTGGAGTCCTTTTTCTATGTATTTTCCTGCCGCTCCTGATGAATGAACGAGTCTGTCATCAATGATCCAGCGCTCCGTGAGAAGCCTGCACCACCGCCGTTATCCCCTGTTTATCTATCTGATGGGCGTTCTCCGTATTTTTCAGATGCAGCAGGTACTCAATGTTGCCTTCCGGTCCCTTGATCGGAGAGTAATCCAGATGCAGAAGAGAAAATCCGATAGCGACAGCGAAATCCATCACCATCGCGATCACTTCCTCATGCACTTTCGTATCCCGGACCACGCCTTTTTTGCCGACTTTCTCTCTTCCGGCCTCGAACTGCGGCTTGATCAGGCACACAACCTCGCCGCCGTCCACAAGGCAGGCTTTGACCGGAACCAGAATCTTTGTCAGGGAGATAAACGACACATCGATCGATGTAAAATCGACCGGCTCTCCGATATCTTCCGGTTTGACGTAGCGCATGTTTGTCTTTTCCATGCAGACGACCCGGGGATCATTTCGCAGCTTCCAGTCCAGCTGCCCTCTTCCCACGTCGATGGAAAATATCTTTGCGGCACCATTCTGAAGCATACAATCCGTGAACCCTCCGGTGGACGCGCCCACATCCATGCACACCTTCCCGGAAAGAGACAGATCAAAACACTCCATCGCCTTTTCCAGCTTGAGTCCGCCGCGGCTGACATATGGGAGCGTCGTCCCGCGGACTTCCACGGTCTCCGCCGCCTTCTCATCAAAAGTACTTCCCGCCTTGTCTTCTTTCTGTCCGTTTATATACACGATACCGGACATAATCATGGCTTTCGCCTTCTCCCGGGAAGACGCCAGCCCCTTTTGTACTAAAATCATATCTAAACGCTGCTTCATATTTCTCTCACCTTTTCCAAAATGCGACCGGCAATGGAAGCCGCGTCAATGCCCATCTGCTGTCTCTGCCACTCTACGCTGCCGTGTTCCACAAAGCAGTCCGGAACCCCGAAGGACAACAGCCGGTTCGCATAGCCTTCTCTGTGCAGAAAAGCGGAAACCGCCTCCCCGTATCCGCCGGACAATACATTTTCTTCCAGCGTCACAAAAACCGGATACTTCGCGGCAAGCGCATGGAGCATCTCCTCATCAAGAGGCCGCAGAAAACGGACATTGACCAGTCCCGGACAGATGCCCTGCGCTCTTAATAACTCCGCCGCTTTCGCCGCCTCGTCCATCATATTTCCGACGGAGAGGAGCACAACCTCTTCCCCGTCCTGTATTATCTCACTCTTTCCCGCTTCCACCGGCGCCCGGTACTCAGCAAAAATCTCCGACGCCTCTCCCCGCGGATAACGCAGGGCGACCGGACCGTCATAACCGATGGCAAAGCGCATCATATCTTCCATCTCATATTTATTTTTCGGCGCCATCAGCATGAGATTCGGAATGCTCGACAGATAGGAAATGTCAAACAATCCCTGATGCGTCTCCCCGTCCGCGCCCACAAGACCGGCCCGGTCCACACAGAAAAAGACCGGCAGCTTCTGGATACAGACATCATGGAGGATCTGATCGTACGCTCTCTGCAAAAAAGAGGAGTAGATCGCCACCACCGGCTTCATGCCGGAGGCTGCCATCCCCGCCGCAAAGGTAACGGCATACTCTTCCGCGATCCCCACATCAAAAAAACGCTCCGGATATGTCTTTTTAAATGTATTGAGCCCGGTGCCGGACGGCATTGCCGCCGTGATGGCTGTCACCCTGTCATTTTCCTTCGCGATGGCGAGCAGCGTTCTTGAGAAAACGTCTGTGTAGCTTTCCGCCGTCTTTTTTTTCAGAGGTCTTCCGGTTTTTATATCAAACGGCTCGATCCCGTGGAATCGCTCCGGGTTATTCTCGGCGATCGGGTATCCCTTGCCTTTCTTTGTCAATACGTGAATGAGGATCGGCCCGTCCATCACCTTCGCCCGGTTGACTGCCTGCATGACCGAAAAAATGTCATGGCCGTCCACCGGTCCCAGATAGGTGATCCCCATATTTTCAAATAGCATTCCCGGTATCAGAAGCTGCTTGATGGAATCTTTGGAGCGCCGGATCGTCCTGATCATGCTGTCTCCCACGCCGGGGATATTTTTGATGGCCTGCTCCACATTGTCCTTGAACTCTCCGTAACTTTTTCTGGAACGGATATCGTTTAAGTACCGACTCATGCCGCCCACATTTTCCGCTATGGACATCTTGTTGTCATTTAAGATGACGATGATATTCTTCTTTTCCTTCCGGAAACGCGCCAGATTATTCAGCGCCTCAAACGCCATACCGCCGGTGAGCGCACCGTCCCCGATCACGGCCACGATCGTTTCCTTTGTCTTTTTTATGTCTCTGGCTGCCGCCAGTCCCATGGCCGCTGCCAGAGAGGTTGAACTGTGCCCCGTTCCAAAGCAGTCATACTCACTCTCCTTGCGCTTCGGAAATCCGCACATGCCGCCGCTTTTCCGCAGCGTGGCAAATCCTTCCTGCCGTCCGGTCAGAAGCTTGTGGACATACGCCTGATGTCCCACATCATAGACGATCTTATCCTCCGGCAGGTGCAGGCACAGGTGAAGCGCCATGGTGAGCTCCACCACACCCAGATTGGAGGCGAGATGCCCGCCGGTCCGGCTGACATTTTCTATGAGAAAATCCCGGATCTCCTGTGCCAGGACAGGATACAGCCTGGCCGGTATCTTTTTTATATCATTCGCTTTTTGTATTCTGTTTAATATCTGACCCATAGTTTCATCCTCCGGGCTTTTCTATTTTTTTCTTCCGCTCAACTCCAGCAAAAGGGCGCGGAGAAATGCATTTTCCCGGTGAAGAGAATCGAAAGCAGCGACCGCTTCCTCCGTGAAACGTCTGACATCTTCCGTCGCCTGCTCCATCCCCTTCATGGATACATAGGTATTTTTTTCATTTTTCTCATCGCTTCCCACCGGTTTGCCGAGTTCTTCCGACGTGCTCGTCTTGTCGAGGATGTCATCCTGGATCTGGAATGCCAGCCCGGTCTTCTTCGCCACCTGCTCCACGATGCGCACTTCCTCCCGGGAAGCGCCGGCAAGCACCGCTCCAATCATCATGGCGCACTCGATGAGCGCCGCTGTCTTGTTCTCATGAATGAACAGAAGCTCCTCAAAAGGAATCTTTCGGTGCTCTGATTCCACATCGGCCGTCTGCCCGCCGATCATGCCGTAAATGCCCGGCTTTACCGCAAGGATCTGAAACGCCTTTGCCGTGCGAATGTCTTCCTCCGTACCCCGGAATGCCTTCGACGCCGTCTCAAACGCATAGTTCAGAAGCGCGTCGCCCGCCAGGATTGCCATCGCTTCTCCGTATACCACATGAGCGGTCTTTCTGCCCCGGCGGTAATCGTCATTGTCAAGGGCAGGCAGATCGTCATGGATGAGAGAGTACGTATGGATCATCTCAATGGCCGCCATGAACGGCTCGATAATCCCTCGGTCGCTGCCGCCGAACATCCGGTACGTCTCCTCCATCAGCATGGGACGCAGACGCTTTCCTCCTGCTTGCATCGTATAATTCATGGCGCTGATCACCGTCTTCTGGTATCCTTCTTCCTCCGGAAGAAAGGAATAGATCACCGCCTCCACTTCTTTTGTTCTCTGCTCAATCTTCTCTTTCAGGGATAGTTCCATCGTTTCCCTCCTGTAACACAATGATCTCTTTTTCTGTTTTATCCAGGGTCTGATCACATTTTTCCAAAAGTTTCACACCCTTTTTATAGTACTCCATGGAGTCGGAGAGACTAAGCTCCGGGTCTTCCAGCCGACCTATGATCTCATCCAGCTCCTCAAATGCCTTCTCTATGGAAAATTTTGTTCTCGCCATATTTTGTCCTCTTCTCCTATCCTTCGGACAGATTCTTCGATCGCTTCCGCGAAAGAGGATGCCCGGCGTCCGTCTCCGTTATCTTCTCCCTCTTTTTCCGGACGGAAAGAGGCGTCACACTGGCCTCACCGTCAGAAAAAATGAGAGAAAACGGCGTTCCAACCGCAAGCTGTTCCACCGATGTCACCGGACGTCCTTCCCCGTCCTGCGCAAACGCATAGCCGCCGGTCAGCCTCGCCGTCGGCGACAGCCCGTGAAGCCGCTCCGCCTGAAGATACAGCCGATGTCTCGCCTGTGTGAGTCTCTCCTGCATCTTCTGGTGCAGCTGTCTCGTGAGCGTCTGGCAGTGCATTTTCTGGCGAAGAAGCTTTGTCCCGGGATGTTTCGCCTCCAGCAGGCGTTCCATTCCAGACAGCCGCTGACGCAGCCTGTGCAGATGAAACTGCATCCGGCTATCAAGCTCCTCCCGATAGCGGTCCATCTGCTGCAACACAGCGTAGACATCCGGGATGGCAAGCTCACAGGCCGCTGACGGAGTCGCTGCGCGCACGTCGGCACAGTAATCGGCAATGGTCATATCCACTTCATGACCGGTGCCGGAGATGACTGGCGTCTCCGCCTCAAAAATACTGTCCGCCACCACCCGCTCATTAAATGCCCAGAGGTCTTCGGCGGATCCGCCTCCTCTGCCGATGATGATGATATCCACGCCCTGCCGGTCAAAATACCGGACGCCCCGTGCGATGCTCTCGGCCGCTCCCTCGCCCTGCACCTTCGCCGGATACAGGTATAGCTGCACAAAAGGATTCCTTCTGGACGCGATACTCTTGATGTCCTCGATCGCCGCCCCGGTCAGCGCCGTGACGATACCGATGCGCTCCGGATACGGCGGGAGAGGCTTCTTTCTGTCAAAATCAAAATATCCCTCTTCCAGAAGCTCCTGCTTCAGCTGCTCATAACGCACATGCAGCTCCCCGGCCCCTGAAAGCGTGATCTCCTTCGCATAGAGCTGGTAAGCGCCATCTCTCTCAAAGACAGCGATATTGCCCTCCACGATGACCATCTGACCATCCGTCAGCCGAAAGGGCAGTCCTTTCGCCTTCTCCGAGGCAAACATGATGCACCGGATCGTGCTTTTCGCATCCTTGAGCGTAAAATACAGATGCCCGGAAGAATGATATTTGCAGTTGGACACCTCTCCTTTTAAAAAAATCCGCCGCAGCGCATAATCGCTGTCGAAGATCCGCCGGATATACGCATTAATCTGTGAAACCGTAAAAATGTGTTTCATATCTGTCCTCATCTTCGTCTCAAAGTACCACTGGCAGGCCGGGATCGCCATCCGTTCCTCACAAAGAAAAAGACGATGCAAAACCCCATATTCCGTTTTCGCACCGCCCGTGTGTTCCTATCTTCGTCAATTCAAAGTACGACTGCTCCCGGCTGTCACCAGCCCGCGCAGACACTGGCCTTCCCGGCAGAACCATCCGTCCTGCCACGGTCTTTTCCGTTCGCTTACGCCAGCTTGGCGAGAACTCCGTTGATAAATCTCGGAGCATCCTCGCTGCAATACACCTTTGCCAGCTCCAGCGCCTCGTTGATCGCCACTCCTTTCGGAATGTCCTCATCCTTTATCATCTCATATACCGCCAGCCGGAGAATGGCAAGCTCTGTCTTTCCAAGCCTCTCCAGCCGCCAGCCGGTACATATGTTCATAATCGTGTGGTCGATCTCTTCCTGAACATCCAGGATCGCATTGACCTTATCGCGGATATAAGAGCTGTCCGCCTCGCTGATATCCGGCTTCTCTTCCAAAAACATCTCCGTCTGTTCCTGCAGTTCTTCTCTGGTATTAAATTCTATGCGAAAAAGCAAGAGAAAGATGCTCTTTCTCAGCTCTCTTCTGCTCATTTTCATGTAGGAACCTCCATCTATCTTTCTGTATCTGTATTCTGCTGCCCGAAAAAAGCCGGACAGTCTTTATCTGCCCGCTTTCACGCGGGCAGATGCTCTACTCGTCTTCCGTCTGAATGCCGGCGATACGAATATTTACTTCATTGACCGTAAGTCCGGTCATCGTCTCAATGGCGCCCTTGACCTTTTCCTGCACCTCTCTGGAAATCTTCGGGATGCTGACGCCGTACTTGAGGATCAGATTCAGCACCACATCCACCTGCTCCCCGTCGATGCTCACCTTTACACCCCGGGAAAGGTTCTTCATGCCAAGCTTGCTGACAAGCTCATTATTAATATTTCCGGACATCTGCTGTACGCCGTCCACCTCCGTGGCAGCCAGTCCTGCGATCACCGCAATGACCTCATCCGCGATCTGCACCTGTCCGACATCCTCTATCTCATAACCGGAATGGCTTGCTTTATTTTCTTTCTCCATGGGAAACCTCCTTTTATGATGCCTGCAACAATGACACCGTTTATATGCCCTTTGCCGTACGATCCTGACAGAATGATCTTCCTGTAGTATACACAAATGGCACAAATTTATTTCCTATATTATAACAGACATCCCGTCTTTTGCAACTTCTTTTTCCGGAAGAGGAACGGACGCTAATCCGCATAGATGACAGAAACCGTCGGATCACATTTTAATCTGGAATCATCTTTGATCTTCGTGTTGGAGAGATCTAATTGGGTCAGGCGGGTATTCTCACAACGCAGGTTTTTAAGCTTTGTAT
>DSLMC04103__coassemble_602_pt1 | contig 24885 bp, 18 predicted proteins | sample DSLMC04103__metabat2_low_PE_013 | metagenome-assembled genome bin DSLMC04103 | reverse complement strand
CTGCTGCACCGGAAATATCTTCACCTAAAATTAAAGTTCCACCAGTACCAACAGCTTCTGCAAAAGATTTGGAGAGTTTAAAAACATTGACTGATTCTATCACATGGACATCTTCTGATGAATCAATTGCAACGGTTGAAGGCAGAGGATTTGTTTTGGGAACATACCCGATAAAATATGAAACGGAAGAAGGAATGTACGAAACATGGAAAGCAACAGGTCTTGTTAAGGTTAATGGTATTTCACCGGGAATTACAACAATTATAGGAAGAGCGGCTGATGGAGATGAAGTGACTTGCGAAGTGACTGTGGTAGAACCTCCGGCTCCAGAAGAAGAGGGCGTTGGTACTGGTGGAACTTTAATTTTAGGTGAAGATATTTCCGGTGCAGCAGATGAGGATAGCGGAGTATTAGAGTTCTTCCCTGGAAACTGGTCGTTGAAAAGCGCTTTATTTCCGGTTGAAATCAGCATTAAAGAAGATGCAAAAACACATAATTATACAGTTCGTGGAACGGTAGGCATAGGAAGAGCGAACTGGTTGGATGATGATTCAAGGTGGAGCAAATATAAGAAAAATGTATCGGACGCAAATGAATATACGGGGCGTGTAGATTGTTTGGAGAAATATGCTGATACATGGGATGTAAAGGCAATGACCGCTGTGACGACAGACAAGTTTAACGTTTTGCCTAAGTTGTCTGTGATGGGTTACATAGAAAATACATACGATAAGAACTGGAATCTGATTTCCGGAACAGGAAAATTGGCGGCGGATGCCAAATGGGAAGGAAGTATTAACTGGCAGTTTATAACGCCAATCGGACCATTATATTTGAATTTGAAAGGTTCCGGGGCATTAACGGGAAATCTGGGGCCGAAATACAATTATAACGAAAAGAAGTTGGACATTGTGGATGGTTCATTAAAAATGACTCCATCTGTTGCGTTAGAGGGAGGATATGGCATTGATAAAGTAGCCACGGTTGGTGCCGAAGGAAGCCTTTCTCTGCCGATTTCTCTGATTCCGGCCACAAAGGGGGATTTGGAAGCAAAAGCGGCTTTGAATGTAAATTTGATTTTTGTCATTGATTACAGTCATGACCTGGCAAAACTTACGGTGCCACTGTGGGATACAACCACGACCAACAAACTTCGTTCAAAATCCATCCAGGCGAGGAAAGGCACCGAGTTTTCCGTAGGAACGCTAACGGAAATAGACACTTCATCATTGAATGACGTCAGTGCATGGAACACAGGAAATCGCCAAAAGGTGTCAGCCCGGACGAGAAGCGCTGTGACGAATATAGAAGTTACCTTGCTGGATGGCGTTTTAGGAGGTTCCCTGCCGATGCAGGCGGAAGTCGGCGGAAAACGTGTGTTGGTCTTCCAGTCCTATGACAGTGACAGAAGTACATTGAACAGCCCGGTTCTCATGTATTCTGTGTATGAGAATAGCGCATGGTCAGAACCAAAAGCAGTTTGGGATACAGGGACAGCGGATATGTACGCAGACATGAAAGTGGTGGATGGAAAGCTTGCTCTCGTATGGCAGAAGGAAAAAGCGGAGACCACAGGTGATGTTACCAATGACAGCGAGAATGTTTTGAAACAGTTAGCACAAAATTCAGAAATCTGCTTTGCGGTTTTCGATGAGGAGACGAATACATTTTCTGATCCGGTCTATGTGACCAATAATGATTCCTATGATATGATGCCGAGAATCTGTGATGACAGCGATAAAATCGTTCTTTCTTGGGTTCGAAATGATGCGAATAATCTGATGCAGGAGACAGGAACCAATACGATTTACACAACCACATGGAATGGCACTTCTTTTGATGCGGAGACGGAACTGGTAAAAGCCAGCGGTACGGTGGACGATTATGTCCTGTATAAAAATGGTGATGCACATGAGGCTGTTCTTGCCGGACAATCCAATGAGATGATGGCTATGTTCAATACAGACGGACAGGTCATAGAAGAACTTTCTGACTTATTTATGTTCTCTGAAGATGGCAGTATCTCCAGTCTGCAGTATGTGGATGGACAAGTCGTCTGTGTATCCAATGGAACTTTATATGCCTATAATCCAGTGGACAAAACAGTGGAAACATATCTGGCGGGAGAAAGTGCTTTTGGCACAGAAATACAGTACGCTTCCAACGGCGATAAAAGCGGTTATGTGTGGAGCCTTTACGATGAAGAGACCGGAACAGGCAGTATTGTGGCTTCCATGAAGACGGAAAATGGTTATTCGGAGCCGGTAACTTTATATGAAAAAGAAAATACCATCTGGAGATATGTTTCTCCGACCATAGACGAAAATGGAAACTGGCAGTTTGTTGTCAATGCAGAAAATGTGGCAAATGGAACCCATTCTCTTGTATCCATTGTGAAGGTACCAAAAACTGGTGTTGCATTGACAGGTGCGTCCGTGGATGAAAATGACAAAGTTAATGGAGAAACCGGCGTGGATTATTTCCTGATGAATACCGGAGATACGCCGGTCACAGAACTGGAACTTACGATTACTCTGGCGGACGGAAAGACTGTCACGAAAAAAGTCCCGGTAAATATTCTTCCGGGAGAAGATGCTGTAGGAACAGTTTATGTGGATCTATCGGATGTAGACACTAAACAGAATGTACAGATATCCATTTCTGGAGAGGAGCAGACAGATAATTCAGAGTGTACAGTAGAAGATACTGTTGGATTGCCGGATGTTTCTGTGACTGGAAGTTACATACAGGATGGTGAGAATATCCAAGTAACGGCGGTGGTTGCCAATAAAAGTATTACAGACACGGAAGTGTTGCTGACGCTTTTCAGTGATGAGACACAGAGGACGGAACTGGGGAAGAAAGACAACATTACCCTGAAAGCAAAAGAAAATCAGAGTATTTCTTTTACAGTACCGAAAAATAAGATTGTCTATAACGAGAATGATGCGGCATATTTGACATTAAAGGCAGAAACTGTTGGTGGTGATTATGAGGAAGACAATAATATTGCCTATGTTGTTCTTTATAAGGAAAAGGCACCAGAAACAGATCCGGGGGATTCAACAGGAAGTAGTGGGACAGAGAATGAGACGCCGACAACTGGTACAACAGAAATACCATATCAACCGTCTGGTAGTGGAAACAATTCTGCTTATCAGACAACGCCGGTACCACACAATGGAAGTCAATCAATACCTCCGGCCGGTACCATACTGACCGACAGCCGGACCAATGCCGCTTATATGGTAACGGAACCAGGAATTTCAGTAGCTTACACGAAAAATCTGAATACGAAAGCGAAAGCGATAACGATATCGTCTGCAGTGACGTTCGGCGATGTGACCTATCAGGTAACTTCCATCGGAAACAATGCGTTTAAGAACAATAAGAAGCTGAAAAAGGTGACGATCGCCGGCAGCGTGACGAGTATCGGCAACGCCGCGTTCCGGAATTGTGGGAAACTGAAAAAGATAGTCATTCCTGCGAAGGTGGAGAAGATTGGAAAGAAAGCGTTCTATAATTGTAAGAATCTTCGCTCGATCATCGTCAGGGCGAAGAATCTGACGGCAAGGTCGGTGGGCAGCAAAGCGTTTACGAAGGCCGGCAGTAAGGATTACCGCAGGCTTAAGGTGAAGGTGCCGGCAAAGAAGTATGGAACGTACCGGAAAATCTTCCGGAAGAAAGGGTTGTCTTCTGAGGCAAGGATGACCAGATAGGATACCGGATGCAGACGGGATACTGCGTTCGGATCCGTTGCCGGAACAGATAAGATATCAGAAAAAACAGACAGGAGGGGCCGCGGCCCCTCCGTTCGTTTGTGCATTTTTCCGTTGTTTTCAGGAAGTCATGCCTGTATGCTCAGAGCGTTCCTTCTCATCCACAGCAGCAGTTATTTCTGCCGCCGAATCCGAATCCGTTGCCGCATCCGCAGCAGGAGAGGATGAGCAGCAGCCAGATGATATCGCAGCATCCGTTGCCGTCGTTTCCGCCGAATCCGTTTCCGTTACCGCAGCAGCAGAGTAATAAGAGTGGGAACAGGCAGTTGCCGAAGCCTCCGTCGCATCCGTTGTTGACGTTCTGGCAGTTTGTAGCAGCTAAATCACTCATGTGTGATACCTCCAATGTTTATTTACAGTTTATATTATGCCTGGCACGGGAAATGTTTCCAAAAAATGTGCGGGCGGCGGACGGGCTGCGGGAGAGGGTGTGGAGAGTGAAAGAGGCATCGGACAGGAAACGGGAGCGGGAGAGGCGTCAGACAGGTATACAGATAGAAGGATATGAAAAGAAAAAATTCAGATTATGTAAAATTAAAAAAGGATTTTGTTTTTTCTGGCAAAAAAATGAAGAAATAACTTGTATTTTATGCAAAGATGGCATACAATATGGAAAGTGCCGGGAAGTTTGCACGGAAGCGGCGCTGTCCGGAGACTGGGACAGAGAGAGCGTTTGCGGACAGTTATGAATGTTTTCCGACAGAGAATGCAAGAACAACAGATATGTTTGAAAGAATACAGGAGGTATCGTAATGAAACCATATACAGAACTTACGAGAAAAGAATTGCTGGATCTGCAGAAAGAGCTGCAGGCAGAGTATCAGAGTGAGAAAGATAAAGGATTAAAGCTGGACATTTCCAGAGGAAAGCCGAGCAAAGCGCAGCTGGATCTGTCCATGCCGATGCTGGATGTGATCAACAGCAGCTCCGACATGACAACGGAGAATGGGACCGATGTGAGAAACTACGGTCTGCTGGACGGTATTCCGGAGGCGAAGAAGCTGATGGGAGATATGATGGACGCAGATCCTTCTCAGGTGATCGTATGGGGGAATTCCAGCCTGAATATCATGTATGACTGTGTGGCACGTTCCGTGCTGTTCGGTGTGATGGGCAGCACCCCGTGGTCAAAGCTTGACAAGGTGAAGTTCCTCTGCCCGGTTCCGGGATATGACAGACATTTTGGTGTGACAGAGCAGTTTGGCATTGAAATGATCAATGTGCCGGTGCTTGCCGACGGTCCGGATATGGATATGGTAGAAGAATATGTCAATAACGACCCGGCAGTGAAGGGAATCTGGTGTGTGCCGGTTTACGCGAACCCGACCGGAAGCGTTTACTCCGAGGAGACAGTGAAGAGAATGGCGGCTCTCAAGCCGGCGGCAAAGGATTTCAGGATCTACTGGGATAACGCGTACTGCGTACACCACTTATTTGATGAGGAAGAGAAGCAGGCGAAGGTGTTAAATATCCTGGAGGAATGTGAGAGGGCCGGCAACCCGGATATGGTATACCAGTTCTGCTCCACATCCAAGGTGACATTTGCGGGAGCCGGTATCGCGGCGATGTCCTCTTCTCCGGCAAACATCGCGGATATCAAGTCCAAGATCCAGTGGTCTACGATCGGACCGGATAAGATCAACCAGCTCCGTCATGTGAGATTTTTTAAAGATGCAGACGGACTGAGAGAACATATGAAGAAACATGCGGCTATCGTTCGTCCGAAGTTTGAGGAAGTGCTTGGAACGCTCGACAGAGAGCTTTCTGAGCTTGAAATCGCACAGTGGAGCCATCCGATGGGAGGATATTTCGTATCCTTTGACGCGATGGAAGGCTGCGCGAAGAAGATCGTGGAGAAATGTAAAGAGGCAGGTCTCGTGCTGACCGGAGCCGGCGCTGCGTTCCCTTATGGAAAGGATCCGAAGGATTCCAATATCCGTATCGCTCCGACGATGCCGCCGATGGAAGAACTGAAAGAAGCGATGAAGTTATTTGTGACCTGCGTGAAGCTGGTAACAGTGGAAAAGCTTCTGGAAGCATAAAAAACTTGAAACAATGGCGAGATTGCTGTAAGATATCATAACGGGGCAGTGACCGGATGATGTCCGGCAGGTGATGCGCGGCTGATGCGTGCGCCTGTGCACCAGATACTGACAGACATCTCATAAAATGAGAGGATAAATACAGATGATGAGAGTAAGATCATTTGTATTTATCCTTTTTGTGTGATAAGCCCGGAAGGAGACCGCCGTGTTTTTGCGGGCGGATACCGGACGGGCCATGGACAGCGAACGCTGTGACGGAAGTCCGGCGAGTCGCGTCAATCGAACGGGAAAGGATAAAGTTTGAAAGTAAACTTTCAAATCTACCATGATTGACGCAGTGAATGCGTCAGAAAAGGAGAAAGAATGGAAAATGTAACGATAAAAGATATTGTGGAAGCAACGGGGGGCGTGCTGCTCTGCGGCGATGAGAACAAGGTGATCCGTGGATTTTCGATTGACTCCCGGGAAGGAAGCGAGGACAGCATTTTTGTGCCGATCATCGGCGAGCGGGTGGATGCGCACCGTTTTATTGAGAGTGCGCTGGCCCTGAACGGCGCGACCTTTACCTCGGAGCATCGCCCGGACGGCGTGAGCGGCGTTGCACACTGTTCGGATGAGACAGGTGTGGGAGCAGATGATAAGACGGCAAAGGAAAAGCATCCGTGGGAGGAGATCGCCGGAAAGACCGGCGTGGTGAAACCGTGGATCTATGTGGAGGATACGGTAAAAGCCATGCAGCAGGTGGGAACCTTTTACCGGAATCGGCTGTCGCTTCCGGTGGTCGCCGTCACCGGCAGTGTGGGAAAGACCACAACGAGGGAGATGATCGCGGAGGCGCTCTCCGCCGGCAAAAAGGTGTTCCAGACATTGGGCAATCAGAACAGCCAGATCGGAGTGCCGCTCACGTTGTCCCGGATGACGAAGGAGGACGAAGCGGCGGTTCTGGAGATCGGTATGAGCGAGCGGGGGCAGATTGAGACGCTCACGAAGATGATCCGCCCGAACATCGCCGTGGTGACGATGATCGGCGTCAGCCACATCGCGCAGCTTAAGACGCAGGAGAATATCTGCCGGGAGAAGATGGATATCGTAAAGGGTCTGCCGGAGGACGGACTTGTGTTTTTAAATGGTGACGATCCGTTTCTTACCCCGTACCGTGGAAAACTGCGGCAGAAAACATTTTTCTACGGGCTCAGTCCGGACTGCGATTACCGGGCGGAAGAGATTCAGAACGGGGACGGACAGATTTCCTTCACCTTCTGCGCAGGGCAGATGCGGCTTCCGGTGGTGCTTGGCACTATGGGCGAGCACAATGTGAGAAATGCGCTGGTGGCTCTCGGCGTGGCGCATCAGATGGGTGTGGATGTGGAGAAGGCGGCAGAGCGGCTTTCTCATTTCCACGGACAGCGGCTTAAGATCGTGCGCAGCGCGCGGTGTATGGTCATTGACGATACGTATAATGCCAGCCCGGATTCCATGAAGGCGTCCGTCAACGTCCTTTCCGATATGGCAAATGTACAGGGGAGAAGGATCGCGGCGCTCTCAGATATGCTGGAGCTTGGTGAAAATGAGAAGCAGTATCACTATGAAGTGGGAAAATATATCGCGTCAAAACCGGTCGATGAGGTTGTGGTTTTCGGAACACTGTCCCGGGAACTGTTAAAAGGAGCCGCCGATGGCGCGGGAGAGGCGGATGTCCGTTTTCCGGGAGAGGAGGAACAGGACGTCAGCACAATGATGACAAAGAAAGGACTGCGCCTGACTTTTGTAAAAGACAGAGACGCCATGACAGAATATCTCTTACGGATTCTTCGGCCGGAAGACGTGCTTTTATTAAAGGCGTCCAACGGCATGAAGCTTTCCAAGGTGGCGAAAGCAGTGATCGAGGAGTGAAAGTCGGACAGTCAGGAAACCATGGCTGGCGGCGGGATAGAGAATAGCAGGAAGAAGAGGTTTTTTCATGAATCAGAAGACATATAATGCGAACAGTATATCGGTTCTTGAGGGGCTGGAGGCCGTCCGTAAGCGTCCGGGAATGTACATAGGAAGTGTATCCACGAAGGGACTGAACCATTTGATTTATGAGATTGTGGATAATTCCGTGGATGAGCATCTGGCAGGTTACTGCAAAAACATTCAGGTGATCCTCGGGGAGGACGGCACGGCGACAGTCTCCGATGACGGACGGGGGATCCCGGTGGGCATCAATGAGCAGACAGGGCTTCCGGCGGTGGAAGTGGTCTTTACGATGCTGCACGCGGGCGGAAAGTTTGGTACCGGCGGCTACAAGATCTCCGGCGGCCTTCACGGCGTCGGCGCGTCGGTGGTCAACGCCCTCTCTGTCTGGCTGGAAGTCCGGGTGCGCTCGGAGGGGGAAGTTTACCAGCAAATGTACGAGCAGGGGAAACCGGTGGCTCCTCTGGAAGTGATCGGAAAATGTAAAAAGGACGACACGGGAACGACCGTCACATTTCTTCCGGACGGGGAAATCTTTGATAAGACATATTTTAAGGCGGACGCCATCAAGAGCCGTCTGCACGAGACGGCATATCTGAATCCGGGACTTTCCATCACCTTTGAGAACCGGCGTCCCGGTGAGGAGGAGATGATCGTCTATCACGAGGAAGACGGATTAAAGGCCTATGTGAAAGATCTGAACCAAGGCAAGCCGCTGGTCAGCGAGATTGTATATTTTAAGAAAAAAGTGGATGACATCGAGGTGGAAGTGGCGTTCCAGTATGTGGATGAGTTCCAGGAGACGATCCTCGGTTTCTGTAATAACATCTGTACCATGGAAGGCGGAACGCACATCACCGGTTTTAAGACGAAGTTTACGTCAGTTATGAATCAGTATGCCAGAGAGATCGGCGTTCTGAAGGAGAAAGACCCGAACTTTACCGGCGCGGATGTCCGGAACGGGATGACGGCGGTGCTGTCGATCAAACACAAGGACCCGCGGTTTGAGGGGCAGACGAAGACGAAGCTGGATAACCCGGATGCGGGAAAGGCGGTCAACGATGTGGTCGGCGAGGAGCTGGTGCTCTACTTTGACCGGAATCTGGAAGAACTGAAAAAGGTGCTTGCCTGCGCGGAGAAGTCGGCGAAGATCCGAAAGGCGGAAGAAAAGGCAAGGACAAACCTTATCACCAAATCAAAGTTTTCCATCGATACCAACGGAAAGCTTGCCAACTGTGAAAGCCGGAACCCGGAGGAATGTGAGGTCTTCATCGTGGAGGGAGATTCTGCGGGCGGTTCTGCCAAGACGGCGAGGAACCGGCGGACGCAGGCGATCCTGCCGATCCGGGGTAAGATCTTAAATGTGGAGAAGGCTTCCATGGACAAGGTGCTTGCCAACGCGGAGATCAAGACGATGATCCACACCTTCGGCTGCGGTTTTTCGGAGGGGTATGGCAATGATTTTGATATCAGCAAGCTGCGGTATGACAAGATTATCATCATGACTGATGCCGATGTGGACGGGGCGCATATCGCCACGTTGCTGCTGACATTTTTCTATCGGTTCATGCCGGACCTCATTCATCACGGACACGTGTACCTGGCGACGCCGCCTCTCTACAAGGCGGTGCCAAAACGGGGAAAAGAGGAGTATCTTTACGATGACAAAGCGTTGGAGCGGTACCGGAAGAACCATAAAGGGCCGTTTACCCTGCAGCGATATAAAGGTCTGGGCGAGATGGATGCGGAGCAGCTCTGGGAGACGACGCTGAACCCGGAAACAAGAGTGTTAAAGCAGGTGGAGATCGAGGATGGCCGGATGGCTTCCGCCGTCACCTCCATGCTTATGGGCAGCGAGGTGCCGCCAAGAAGAGAGTTCATTCATGCCCACGCGCAGGATGCGGATCTGGACGTGTAAAATCTGCCGGGATGGGAGCACACTATCACAGAAATATATTTGACAAAAAACAGAACGGAGGAATTTATGTCGGAACGGATTATAAAAACGGAGTTTTCTGATGTTATGCAGAAATCTTACATTGATTATGCCATGAGCGTCATCTGTCAGCGGGCGCTGCCGGACGTGCGGGACGGTCTGAAGCCGGTACAGCGCAGGGTACTTTATGCCATGCAGGAGCTGGGGCTGAATGCCGATAAGCCGCACCGGAAATCCGCGAGGATCGTGGGTGACACCATGGGTAAATATCATCCGCATGGCGACAGTTCTATCTATGAGGCGCTGGTCGTCATGGAGCAGGAGTTTAAAAAAGGGATGCCGCTGGTGGACGGCCACGGCAATTTTGGTTCCATTGAGGGAGACGGCGCCGCCGCCATGCGTTATACGGAGGCAAAGCTGCAGAAGTTTACGCAGGACGTATACCTGGCGGATCTGGATAAAAATGTGGTAGACTTCCATCCGAATTTTGATGAGACGGAGAAGGAGCCGGAAGTACTTCCGGTACGAATCCCGAATCTGCTCATCAACGGCGCGGAGGGAATCGCCGTCGGCATGACCACCAGCATTCCTCCGCACAATCTCTCAGAGGTGGTGGACGGTGTGATCGCCTACATGGATCACCCGGATATCACGACAGCGGAACTGATGCAGTACATAAAAGGACCGGACTTTCCGACCGGCGGAATTGTCGTAAATCAGAAGGACCTGCAGTCCATTTATGAGACGGGCAGCGGCAAGATCAAGCTTCGGGGCAAAGTGGTCCTCGAGGAGGGAAAGAAACGTTCGCAGAGAGACCGTCTGGTAATCACGGAGATCCCGTACACGATGATCGGAGCCAATATCGGGAAGTTTATCGCCGATGTGGTGGGACTCATCGAGAGCAAGAAGACCACGGATATCGTGGATGTCTCCAACGAGTCCTCCAAGGAGGGAATCCGGATCGTGCTGGAACTCAAGAAAAATGCCGATGTGGAGCGTCTGAAAAACCTTCTTTATAAAAAAACACGGCTGGAAGATACGTTCGGGGTCAACATGCTTGCCATCGCTGACGGCCGGCCGGAGCTTCTGGGACTTAGGGACATTGTCCGCCTGCACACAGAGTTTCATTATGAGATCGTTTCCAGAAAGTACAAAACGCTTCTGGAGAAAGAGCAGGTGCAGAAGGAGATCAAGGAGGGACTGATCCGGGCCTGTGATATTATCGACCTGATCATCGAGATTCTGCGGGGAAGTAAGAATCTTGCCGAGGCGAAAGCCTGCCTGATGACAGGAGATACCGGAAACATCACCTTTAAGACGCAGAAATCTAAAAAAGCGGCTTCAAAGCTTTCTTTCACGGAGCGGCAGGCGACGGCAATCCTGGAGATGCGTCTCTACCGTCTGATCGGGCTGGAGATTCTGGCGCTGCAGAAAGAGTATGAGGAGATCCTGAAGCGCATTCAGGAGTATGAAGAGATCCTGAACAACCCGGAAGCCATGAAGAAGGTCATCAAAAAAGACCTGCAGAAGATCAAAAAGGAGTACGGTTTTGAGAGAAAGACCGCTCTGGAAAATGCGAAGGCGCCGGTGGTCATCGAGGAGGAAGTGGAAGAGAGGGAGGTTATCTTTGTGATGGACCGCTTTGGCTACGGCAAACTGCTCGAGAAAAATATTTATGAGAGGAACCGCGAGGCGGTGGAAGAGGAGTACCGGACCATTCTGCCGTGTAAGAATACCGACAAACTCTGTCTGTTCACGCAGGATGGCGTGATGCATCAGGTGAAGGTGCAGGATATCCCGGGAGGAAGGCTCAGAGAAAAAGGCAGTCCGCTGGATAACCTCTGTAACTATGACAGCCGGACAGAACGGATCCTTCTGTTGACGCCGGACAGGGAGCTGGCGGGGAGCTCTCTGCTCTTTGTCACCCGCTCTTCTCTTGTGAAGATCGTGGACGGGGAAGAGTTTCTCGTACAAAAAAGAACGGTAGCTGCCACCAAGCTGGCAGAAGGCGACACTCTGACGGCCGTCGTGCTGTTGACGCCGGAGCAGATGGAGAAAAGTTATGTGGTACTCCAGAGCGAGGAGGGATATTTCCTCCGGTTCCCGCTTTCGGAAATCACGAAGAAAAAGAAAAATGCCCTCGGTATCCGGGGCATGAGCCTGAAAGAGGACGACCAGATCAGTCATGTGTACGTGACGGAGGCATCCTCCGGCGACTCGATTCTGTATAAAGATAAGGAACTTTATTTCCAGAAGATCAAAGCGATGTCCAGGGATAGCCGGGGCGTAAAAGTACGAAGATAGAAAAGGTGCGAAGATAGGGAAAGAACGAAGATAAAATGGTACGATGATAGAAAGAAAAAAGAACTGATTCACAGAGAAATCTGCACGAATCAGTTCTTTTTTTTATTAAGAAATCATTCTTTCAGGAATCCCTTTTGGGAAAATTAACCGGAATTAATAGATTACGATCGGGAATCCTTTTTCCACATGTTTGTAGATTGTTGCCGCTGCGGAGTATGGCAGGTTCACACAGCCGTGGGAACCGCTTCCGCGGTAGATGGAGCCGCCGAAGCTGCTTCTCCATGTGGCGTCGTGCATACCCTGGTTGCCGTTAAACGGCATCCAGTATGTGACCTCGGAACTGTAACCGCTTCCGTTGGCGTTGCTTCCGGTCAGAACAGACGGGCTTTCCTTGTAAGTCAGCGCGTACACACCGGTGTCGGTATCGTACACACCGGACGTTCCTGTGACGCAGGATGTATTGAGGATACATTCCCCGTCCACGTAAAGCCATACTTCCTGATTGGAGATGCTGATCTCCACGTAGGAATCACCGATATCATCTCTTGCGGAGTTCCGGCACACAGCAGTGTAGGAATACTCCGGCTCTCTGGTGACGGTCTTGCCGTTTTCCAGGTTTTTTAAAAGCTTTTCTTTTTCTTTATCGAAATAGATCTTCCAGCCGTAGTTGCCGCCGTAGGCGTTGATCTTTTCGCCGTAGGAAGTGGTGAAATCACGGGAAGCACCCATGGTGTTGTACTTGGAACCAAGCTCCTCGACATAATCGCCTACCTTGCTGTCGTCAAGGGTGACCTCAAAATCTTTGGAAATGTCCACCCAGTCCTTGATCAGATTGTAATCCACAGTTTCCGTGGTGTAACTGAAATCATAGGTGATGTTGCTGGAAGCATATTTGTTGGCGGCGGCCAGTGCATTCTGGACGGCCTCGTCCTTCTCGTAATACTTCGGCAGCTTGTAAAGGTCAGATTCTTCCAGATTGATGACGGTGACGCCGGTGGCAAGCCCGTTCTCGATCGCCTCCAGAAGAGACTTCTTCTTGACCGTGTTGCCGAGCACCTCCGGAACGATCTCAAACTGTGTCTCGCCGGCTTTTATGTAGGCGTCTTCCGGAGCGACAACGTTATCCGGGTTAAAGCATTCCAGCCCGTCCACGACGTCGGCCAGTTTCTCCTCGTCAAAGGAGACGTCAAGGGTGATGGTCTGTTCATCCTGACCGAAAAAGTGAGCGACCCAGCTCCATGGACTCTGCGCATGGAACAGATCTGCGATCTGTGTTCCGACAGAGATCACCGTGTCGATATCGGCCGGGTCAATGATCTCCGTGCGTTCTTTCTCTTCCAGAGCGATCTTGTGTGACTCCAGGTCGTCCGTGAAGGCGCGCTCCGCCTCATCCAGTGTCATGCCGCCCAGGCTGATGCCGTTGACATACGTATCGCGGTAAAAATGGTCTTTATAATGGTAAACACCGAATCCGTAGGCCAAAACGACGACAACGAAAACAGCACAGACAATCCATTTCACAGGAAGGGAGGATGTATTTTTTTTGGCAACCTTGTTCCGGGCCTGCGTCCGCCGTCCCTCCTGCGGCTTTTTGTTTTGTGTTTCTTTTTTCATACATGCATCCTTTCTCCGTGTGCGGGCATCGTCATCCATCGGCGGAATCGTATCCTGTACGATTCCTGTGAAAATGAGTATGCCGGCATACGTAATTTTAACCAACATATATTATAGTACACTTGTGGGAAAAATCATACCAGTTAAATCTTAAGATTATGTTAAATCTCTGTGATATATTTATCAAACCGGGAAGGCAGTTCGGACAAAAATGCCTGCACTTCCTCCGGCGTCCGCTGGCTCAGACTGGAGTTATGAAAGCGGGCATCCATGGTGACGTCAGCTCCGAACCATGCCGGTGGCTGGTAGCTGTTCGCTGCGGCAACGTCAGGAAATTCGATCTCCGCCATGATAAATCCCTCATAAGCGCCGTGAAAGACGTCAAGTTCAATGAGCAGACCGTGTTCTTCCGGGATCTTGTACCGGGTTTTTTCTATTATAATACCGTCTGTCTTGGTGGACAGATGAGCAAAACTTTCCGGGGAGAGCAGCATCTCCACCTCCTCCCGGGCCAGAAGTCCTTCAGACTTGACCGTGAGAAGATACGTATCGTTTTTCCGGCGGATGCGGATGACCGGATCTGTGGAGACATAGGCCTGGGAAATCTCATCGTGTGCGTAAGACTCCAGATGATCCGGTAATTGTTTTATTAGATATTTGCGTTCTATTTCCATAGGGAACCTCCTTTACTCAAGATACAAGTATACCTGATTTTCAGAAAAAAGAAAACTGTAAATGCAAAACGGTGAATTTATGATGGCTGACCTTGATAAATATATCTTTTTAGGCTATTATTTAAAAAAGGCATATAGAAAATGCCTGGTGCATTGCCCGTTCATTTTCGCCATGATGCGAAATGTGAGCAGGTCAGTACACTAGCAGTATAGAACAGGAGGTTATCAGATGAGTTTAGTATATGTTTTTTTTGCAGACGGATTTGAAGAAGTAGAAGCGCTCACGACAGTAGATCTTCTGCGCAGAGCGGGAGAGGATGTGCGCATGGTCTCCATCATGGGAAGAAAGACGGTGACGGGTTCTCATAACATTTCCGTGGAATGTGACATGATCTTTGAGGAGATCGGAAAGACGGCGGATCTGCTCGTGCTTCCGGGAGGACTGCCAGGGACCGATCATCTGAGAGAGCACCGGGAGTTAAACGACCTTCTGGTGGAACAGTATCAGGATGGACGATACGTGGCGGCTATCTGCGCGGCTCCGTCCGTGTTTGCCGGACTGGGCTTCTTAAAAGACAGAAAGGCGACCAGTTACCCGGGCTGCTTGGACGCTTCCCAGTGCGGCAGCTATGTGGAGGAGCCGGTGGCTGTGGATGGAAATGTGATCACCAGCCGCGGCGTCGGCACGGCGATCCCATTTGCGCTGGCATTGATCGGGCTCCTGGAAGGCAGAGAAGAAGCGGATAAGATCGCCGCTTCCATCGTATACCGGTAAGCGGGAGGAATCCATGAGTCAGGAGAACCAGACCGGGTTTTTCAGGCGATATTTTATCGCCTGTTTTCAGCCTGGAAAATATAAGTTGCTTTTGGAAAAAAAGACGGGAAGTCATGTGGTTTATTTTCTTTTACTGCTGGCTTTCCTTCTTGTGGTGGATACACTGATCCCGTTTGGCGCGTGGACGGCCAGCGTGGGCGGATTCCGCAATCTGTTTTTGAACCGCCTGCCGGCGTTCACCCTGCAGGACGGCACCTTTGAGTCGGAGTCGCCGGTCTCTCTGGAGATCAGCGGCGTCCTCCGTGTGGAGTTGAATGCAGAGGTGGAGAAGTACACGGAAGAAGACTTTAACGAAGAATATCAGGAAGAGATTCTGGTGAGCAGGACCAATCTTCTGATTCGTGCGGGAGGACAGGCGTCGGAACTGCCGCTCTCCGCCCTGGGAGATTTTTATCTGGATAACCAGATGATGACGGCGGCGATACCGGCGCTCATGATCATGCTGTTTTTCTACTTTGTGATCACATTTCTTTCCAAGGCGGTGCAGTATGTCGTGACTTCTCTCATATACGGTCTGATCTGCCGGGTGGGTGTGCGCTCGCCGGAGGGAAGAACGCTCACCATCAAAGAATCGCTGCTGATCGCGATGTATGCCCAGACGCTCTTTTCTGTCATTGGCAGTGTCAACGCCAGTCTCGGTTATCCGGTGAGCAGTTTCTGGGTATCGGTCATTTCGATCATGATCATCATGAGTTATATATTTAAGGCAGAGGTTTCCGTGTTGAAGCCGGAGGCCTCCTGAAAGGGGAGATACGATGTCTAAAGTGATAATGGTAACCGGCGGCAGCCGGAGCGGAAAAAGTGTGCTCGCGGAAAAGAAGGCGAGAGAGTACGGAAAGCGGAGTGTGCTTTACATTGCCACGGCGATACCGGTAGATGAAGATATGAAAGAGCGCATCCGGGTGCATCAGGCACGCCGGGATCCCGAGTGGGGGACCTATGAGGGATACCGCGACCTGGGCGAGGTGGTGAGCAGCACGGAAAAAGATACGATCCTTCTCGACTGTGTGACCGTGCTCATCACGAATATCCTGATGGAAGATGAAAAGGACTTTGATAAGCTGACCAGCCGGGAGATTGAGGATCTGGAGGCGCAGGTGATGCTGGAGCTTGGCAATATCATCAAGGGAGCCAGAGACGGCAACAAGACCCTGATCCTGGTCACGAACGAGGTGGGGATGTCCGTCGTTCCTTCCTATCGTCTGGGAAGGATCTTCAGCGATATCACCGGAAAGGCCAATCAGCTGATCGCCTCCCTGAGCGATGAGGTATACGTTTCCATCAGCGGTATCCCGCTGCGTCTGAAATAGGTGGAATCATGAAAAAGAAAAAGAGAAGCCCGCTCTCCCTGCTGCTTCTGCTCCTCTGCCTGGCGGTGGCTGCCTTCTCCGCCTGGAAGCTTTACGGATATTACCGGGGGTACCATGACGGAGAAAAGGAATACGAGGAGCTGACGCAGTACGTAAAGGAGAATGAGGACGGAGCCAAAAAAGGGAAAAAGGATAAATGCCCGATCACCGTTGATTTTGACGCGCTCCGCGCCATCAATGAGGATGTCGTCGCCTGGGTGTATATTGAGGACACGGGCATCAACTATCCTGTGGTGCAGGGGGAAGATAACGAGTACTATCTGCATCACACCTTTGAGAGAAAAGAGAATTTTTCCGGCGCGATTTTCATGGACATAACCTGCCACCCGGATTTTACCTCTGACAACAGCATTCTCTTCGGTCATAATCTCAGGACCGGGGAGATGTTCGGTATGCTGAAACGATTATATGATACGGAGTACAACGAGGATGCGGACTGGAAGAAACACCCGGTCATCTGGGTAGTGACGCCGGACGCCGCCATGGAATACCGGATCTTTGCCGCGAGGGAGATCAGCGCGGAGCAGGATACCGATGTATATATGGTCGACTTTGTGCAGTCGGCAGATTATCTGGCATGGCTTGGTCAGCAAAAAGCCGCTTCCCTCTATGACACCGGGACGGATATCTCATCCGGAGAGCCGATGCTGACTCTCTCCACCTGTACTTCGGACACGGAAGACGGACGTTTTGTGGTACAGGCGATCCGCATTCAGGTGCGCGCGCAGTAAAGAAAGGAATTGTGATGTGGAGAAAAATATGGAGTCCTTCGAACCGGAGGACTCTTTGCTGTAATATCATAACCGCTTTTATACTGAATCTGTTTCTGGAATGGATGGAAAGAAAGTCTTTCGGGGAAGTGATACATTTTATCAATGAGAGGACCTATGTGTTCCTTTTTAATGTGGCGATCCTCTTTGTCTGTCTTTCCGTCGTGTTCCTTGTCAGAAAGAAAATATTTGTATACACGATGATCACCGGCGTCTGGGTTCTGATCGGTCTGACCAACGGCCTTGTGTTAAATGGAAGGAAAACACCATTTACCGCCGTGGATCTGACGGTGGTCAAATCCATTCTCCCGGTGCTGAACAGTTATCTGGAGTTGTGGCAGATCGTCCTCCTCGTGCTGCTGCTGGTGGCGGCAGTCGTCGGGCTGGTCTGCCTGTGTCTGTATTCCCCGGTATCAAGGGGACTTTTTGACAAACGGGCCAACTTTCTGTTCGTGTTTCTTCTGCTCCTCGCCTTCGGCGGCTTTGCCTATGTGGGCGTGGGAAGAGGACAGCTGATCAGCAAGTTTGATAATCCCATCAACGGCTATCAGGATTACGGCGTTGTTTACGGGTTCTGCGTCACAGCGCTGGATACCGGTATCGACAGGCCCATCAACTACAGCAGAGAGCAGGTCAGAAAGTTAAAGAACAAGATCGCAAAGGCGCTGGAAGAAAAGGAAGCCGCAGAGAACCCGGAAAACAGCCGGGAACCGAATATCATCTTTATCCAGCTGGAATCCTTCTTTGATCTGACGCAGGTGAAGGGACTCCGGCTGTCTGAAGACCCGATCCCGTTTTTTCATCATCTGCAGGAGACGACCACCTCCGGGCGACTGCGGGTTCCTGTGTACGGAGCCGGTACGATCAACACGGAGTTCGAGGTTATCACCGGAATGAGCACAAATTATTTCGGGACAGGGGAGTACCCGTACCGGAGTGTTCTGCAGAAAAAGACCTGCGAGAGCATCGCTTACTGGCTGAAGGAAGACTCTTACGCGAGCACGGTCATCCATAACAACAACGCGTCCTTCTATGACCGCTATAAAGTGTTCGCCAATCTGGGTTTTGACAACTTTATCACGCTGGAAAATATGGAAGTGGACAACTGGACGGAGGCGGGCTGGGCGAAAGACTCGGTGTTGACAGGATACATTCTGGATACGATGCAGAAGACAAAAGAAAAAGACGTCATTTACACGATCTCCGTGCAGGCACACGGGGATTATCCGACGGGCAGTCAGGAAGACGCCAGGATCCAGGTGACCGGAGAGGGATACAAAGAGTCATATCTCAATCAGGTGACGTACTATGCCAACCAGATCTCGGAGATGGACGATTTTCTGGAAGATCTGCTCGGACAGCTGGAAAACTGTGGCGAGGATACTATGGTCATCGCCTACGGCGATCACCTGCCGGGACTGGACTTTGAGACGGAGGATCTGAAAGAAGGCAATAAATACGATACCCCGTATTTTATCTGGGATAATTTCGGATATAATGCGAGTCACCGGAAAGAAGAATCAGAAAATGTAAAGGCCTCTGAGCTGGCTTCCAAAGTGCTGGCACAGGTGAACATCCACAGTGGAACGATCAATCAGTTCCATCAGGCGATGAAGGATACGAAAAATGAGGGGAAAAATCTGAAACTGCTGCAGTACGACATGCTTTACGGAGCAGATTTCTCACACGGAGAAGATGAAAAACTGGAGCCGACCACCCTCTGTTACAGCCTGAATCCGGTGCGGGTGACGAAAGTGAAGAAAACCGAAGGAAAATATCTGCTGACGGGAGAAAATTTCAACCGCTACAGCAGGGTCTATGTCAATGGGATTCTGACATCTTCTTCCCTGCAGAGTCCAACGGTTCTGGAGATCAAGGCCAGCGCTTTGAAAGACGGGGATGAGATCACGATCCATCAGGTGAGCAAGACAAACAGCAGCATCACGCTGAACAAGTCAGATATCTTTACATTTGAAGAGGCAGCGGTGGAAGTGCTGGACGGGGAGGAGACGGAACCATAGAAGACAGGAACAGGACAGACGACAGCCGAGCCTACGGTTCGGCGTCAGTCTCCTCCCACATGCATCGCATGAAGTTCTTCTGCAGATCTTTATAATAGGTCCGGCTGACGGGAATCTCCGCACCATTTGACAGGATACAGCTTTGCCTGTTCATGGTGACGATATGCCGGCAGTTGACCAGAAAGCTGCGGTGAGAGAAAGAAAACCAGCTCTCAAGATGACCCTTCAGTTCCTGCAGCTTATCCGGAGACTTGAAGGTGAGATGTAACGTGTGGATCTCCGTGTTGCGGAGAACCCTCTCCATGTACAGGATATCCTTCTGCGGAATCCTCGCCGGATGCTTTGCGGACGGGATCGTCAGATAGAAGTGATCCAGTGCATCCAGACAGCGGATCGCTTTCTGCAGCGCCTTTGGCATCCAGACGTCCATTTCCTTCTTTAAAATAAAAAAGATATGAGAGGTCTCGTATACCTGTGATGCATAATCCATGTAGTTTGTGAGATAAATGATCTGACAGTCCGGCAGCAGACTGGTGATATTCTTGGCAGTCTGAATGCTCGATGCCGTCTGCAGTTCAATGTCCATGAACACGATATGGGGAATAAAGGTATATTCCCGGATGGCGGACAGAATAGCGTCGGCATCAGAGAACGAAAGTATCTGCGCATCCATGGGACTGTACTGTTTGATTTTCTGACATATTTCTTCTGCGGTGATGGGATGATCCTCACAGACAGCGATCCTCAGCATGAGAAAGCCTCCCTTCTGTCATTACATTTTTTTGAAAGTAATAATAATATTTCTTATTATACAGGATTTTCTGTAATTAGGAAATGAAAAAATACAGGAATATTTTTCTGAATTTTCTACAGATAGCGCAGCATCAGGTCGGAAACAAAGGTATCGCCCAGGTCCCTCCAGGAACAGCTGCCATCTCTTTTTCGGACAATATCTTCCATAATGGACAGACCGAGACCATGACAGAAATGATCCGCCTTTGTCGTCGTGTGCGTAAACACCGTATCCGGATTTTTGGAATTCTCCATATGAACCAGCAGAAAATCTCCTTTATAGTCAATGGACAGCCGCAAAAACGGCGCGGGATTCCCGGAAGAGGCACAGCCCTCGATCCCGTTATTGAGCAGGTTAAAAAAGAGACTGATAAAAACAGGCGTCGCAATCTGTACCTTCTTCGGGAACAGTACCTGACAGGAAAATGTGATGCCCAGATCTGTACATTCCATTTCCTTACCGTGTAAGATCACATCCAGCACATCATTCTCACAGTAATGTCGGTATCGGGTTGCCTGAAAAGACGAAGAAAAATCGCCGCAGAGCAGACGGGCGTCCTCCAGTTTCTCCTCTTCCAGCAAATGCTCCATTTTTCCGAGATATGTTTTCACTTCCCGCATCTGCCGCTCCATGGCTTCCTGCGAATGAAGCAGGCTCTCTTCCTGACGGACCGCCGTCCGTCTCTGCATTTCCAGATATTCCAGATCGATCTTCTCGCCAAACTCCCGCAGGGAGAGACAGATAAACGCGATAATACACAGTATGATGCCCGAGTAAACGAGGAAGAAAAATATAATGGAAATCTGTGACCGATGCGCATAAAGATAATAAGAAAACAGAAACAGAGGAACCGTCAGGAGCAGCGCTGCCAGAAGATTACCGATATGTAAAAGCGGCAGAAACCGCGGTTTCCAGTTCTTTCTTTTTCGATTCATAAGTGTTCTCCCTCTCTCTGTTTTCCGTATGATTCGGTAAAGCGGCCGGACAGCGTCGTTGCATTCCGTACTTCTACATCATCTTTAACAGGTCATGAATATATTTCTTTGCTTCTTCTGTCTTCTCCTCTTTCAAAAGATAGGAGATCGCCTGCAAATGCCCCGCCACATCATGATTCTGCCGACGAAGAGAGAGATTCTTCTCCCAGACCGCATGATAATGCGCCATATTCTCCCGAAGCATTTCTTTTTCTTTTTTACGGACATGGAACCGCAGCCGCATCTGCCGGATGCCGTAAAAAAACAGTACGACAGAAAGAAATGTGCCGATAAAAACAAAAATCCATCCCATCGGCCCTATCCATTCCGGAAAAACATAGAGGATTCCGCTGCCGGACAGCGAGGCAGCCAGAACAAGCTGAATCAGTGTTTTCAGATGGATGTGCTGCACCGAATGCCTCCAGAGATATATACACAGCGGCAGGACAAGAAACTGCGCGATACTCATAAAACTGATAAATATCAGCAGATCCCCCGGTGTATCCTCCGGAACCACAGGGTCAAAGGCGCCAAAATCCCGAAATCCCGACAGAAAGACGATCACATAATATACCAGAGACGACGCAAACTCGACAATCCCCAGACAGATGACAATAAAAAAGAAATTACCCAGACGCTTCCAGAACCTCTCCCGGTAGAGAAGAAGATCCGCCGCGGCAAACGCCCAGTAAAAAATGAACTGAAAAGACGCCGACCGCGCATCCCCGGTAACAAAAGTATACAGAACGATCCCCCCGGCGAACGGAAGACTGCAGAGAAACGGCGTCTTTACGAACCGGCGGGGCGGAAGCGTCCGGCTGAAGAAAAACAGAAAAGACAGGCAGAAACAAAAATGCGCCAGCAGATACGTGAGCGTGTACGCCTGCTCTGTACTCAGATCAAAAGCTGATGCCATGGAATCTCCCCTCCCTTTGCAGATACGTCAAAAAGTTGCTTCATCTATTATAAAAGATAAAATACAAAAGGGGAACGGAAAAATATAAAATTGGGGAGAAAATACGGAAAAAATAAAAGAAAAATCTGTACGGTGAACGGGAAAGTTGTGTTATAGTATAGATACATACAAAAACACGTGAAGTAAAAACAAAGAAAAAATGTAAAAAACTTAAAAACATTCCGGGTTTCGTATATAATTGAATTATCTTGAAAAAAGATAATATCCGGGGAAAGGGGGAGAAATGAGCGATATAATGACAGAAAAAGAGATGCAGATAGTAAAGATGTCCACTTTATATCAGCTGCGCTTGATTATCGCCAATGGAGAAAAAGAAGAGTATACAAAAGAAGAAATTGTGGAACTGCTCGATAAAATCGCGATGGCCAAAGAGCAGGAATAAAAAATAAGCAGGCAGGCAATGACGACGGTAATAAGTTGAGGATTGTCAGCCTGCTTATTTTTTTGCTTTTTTTACATTGTTCTTTGTTCAATACTTTGCGATAAGCTCCTGTAAACAGATGAAATATTATGGAAAAATAATAAGAAGATTGCGTTATATTACAAAAAACGTGCATCTTTTGTACAATATGTTGCAATCTTGTAACGAAAAGTTATAAAATATAACTGGTGCAATATTTGCGCCGATAAAAAATATGAGGGGAGAGGGAAGATGAAGGAAGAATCATAAAAACTTATAAGTTGTGGATTAATAGGAATGAAATTAGAGTAAGAGGGTGAATGAGATGAAAAAAATATTTTCAATATTGTTATCGTTGTTAATAATATTTTCTTCGGTATCAATTCCATCGTCCGTGAGCGCTTCGTCAGCTGTGGTGGAAAGTGCCATTTCCTGGGCAATTGCAATAGCAAATGATAATTCGCATGGATATAGCCAGTCCAGTCGATGGGGACCGGATTATGACTGTTCTTCTTTTGTGATTTCTGCATTTAGAAATGCAGGAGTAGACACTGGTACTGCTACATATACGGGAAATATGCGAAGCCAGTTTACTCAACATGGTTTCCAATGGATTCCATGGAATCAAATTGGAAGTATATCAAATTTGCAGCGTGGAGATATCTTATTGAATGAGGCAGAGCATACGGAAATTTATTTGGGTAATGGGCAAAACGTTGGTGCTCATTCTAATAGAGGATTTCCTCAAACAGGAGATCAGAATGGAACAGAAGTATCTGTATCCGGGTATTATGACCATCCATGGAACGGGGTTCTGAGATATGTTGTATCTGACGTGTGTAATTGTTCTACAGATTATGCCGGGGATTATTATGTTTCGACGAATAGCCTTCCGCTTACCATGAGGAGTGGTCATGGGACAGGATATGCGGTAGTGGCATCTATACCGAAAGGCAGTACTGTATATGTAAGCAGAGCAGATGGAAGTTGGGCTCATGTAGAATGGAACGGATACAGCGGATATTGTTCTATGACATATCTTACAAAAATTGAACAAGATTCAAAAAGTTACTATTTGCATGTTTGGGTGTCAGATACCGGGATGGGAACGGTTCCTTCAAAATTTGTAAAAGGTCAGAGATATTATATTTGTTATGAATTGATTGATGAAGCAACAGGTCAGAAGGCAAATGAAACCAGTAATATGAATTATCAGGCTACAGAAACCATAAGAAATTCTGACGGTACAGTTTTTGAACATACTTATAATAACAGTGACAATAATTGGATTTCTACAATTTGTTCAGAAGAAGATACGTATACGGGTACGGTTACTATTACTGGAGATGTGGAGATTTCTTGTTCTGTTTCTTTTGATGTTTGGGCTGATGTTGGTCCACAAATTGGTGTCTGGGCCTGGGAAGGTGATGAGTCAAATAAAGTAGATACGATAAAGGCAGGACAAACAACGTATTGCAGCTATCACATAAGGGATAAATATACAGAACAAAATCTGAACTCAGTCACGACTCGATATATACAGGGAAATGGATATACCGTCGCAGTAAAAGTATATAATCCGAATGGTGTACTTGTGAAGTCGCAAACGTACAAAAATAATGATAGTGTCTGGATCAGTTTTACCCCAAATACAGTAGGAGATTATAAGGTAGTTGCGGAGGTTTCAGGGAGCCTTAATGGTTCTAAAGAAAGAGTTTTTTCTTCAATAGAGACATCACATCGATTTAGTTCCTGGACAATCATAAAATCACCGACTTGTACATCTACAGGTAGTCAAAAGCGTACTTGTTCCTACTGTGGAAAAACGGAAACACAAACTATTGCAAAAAAAGCACATAGTTACAGTGCGTGGATTACAGAAAAAGAAGCAACCTGCACATCAACGGGAATGAAAACAAGAACATGTTCAGCGTGTGGCAAAGAAGAAACACAGGTGATTGCGATGAATGAACATAATATGAACCAATGGAGTATCACGGAAAATGCAACCTGCATATCAACGGGAGTGAAGACAAGAACATGTTCTGAATGTGGATATATAGAGAGGGAGACGATACCGATGACCTCTCATAATATGGATTCGTGGAAAATACAAAGAGAGGCAACGTGTTCGACAACAGGTGTAAAAACTCGAGTCTGTTCTAACTGTGGTCAGATGGAGAAACAGGTTATCCCAATCGCAGAACATAAGATGGGTGCGTGGACAGTGTCACAGGAAGCTACTTGTTCGGCTGCTGGGATGAAGACAAGAACATGTTCGGTGTGCGGATATGTAGAAAAACAATCAATAAAAGCGACAGAACATGTTATTGTTTTTGATCAGGCGGTTCCGGCAACATATTTCGATGAGGGAAAGACAGAGGGCAGTCACTGTCAGAAATGTGGAAAGGTCAACAAAACAAGAGACATTACCTAAG
>DSLMC04103__coassemble_556_pt1 | contig 27277 bp, 20 predicted proteins | sample DSLMC04103__metabat2_low_PE_013 | metagenome-assembled genome bin DSLMC04103 | reverse complement strand
CTCCCTGCCGATCAAAAAACACCTGTAGTCCGAGTGAGGGTCGAGTCGGGAGGAACTGTATGGAAACGAATGGCATCGTCTGTTATATGAAAAACCTGTTGTCACCTTTACAAATCCCTGTCTGACTTCATCAATAAGATTATGACAAAATGCCCGTTCCGTCTCGAGCGCATCTACAGTATTGTAGCTGACTCTCCAGGGATACCGGAGTTCTCTGTTTGCCATATTGTACAAGAATTTTTGTAAAGGTGGAACAGAGATTTTTTCAATATCCAGATGCCATTCGGAGTGCATACAGTTTCCGACCGCGAGCTGTGAGGGAGGACTGTCTAAGACTTGTGGAAGGCAGGGAGCAGGATTGGAAAAGGGATGGCTCCCGTGCTTGCACGAAGGAGCAGACCTTTTTAATACTGTAAAGCGCAGCTGAAACCGCTTTGCGCTCCCTGCCGATCAAAAACGCCTGTAGTCCGAGTGAGGGCCGAGTCGGGAGGAACTGTATAAGAACGAATGGCATCGTCTGTTATATAAGAAATCTGTTATCAACTTTATAAATCCCCCATCTTTACAAAAGTATGAAGATTTCATGAAGGTTCTGTATTTTTGTATCTAAAACCCGGCAGGTGTGGTATGATAAGGCATAGGTTTTGTGCCGCGCGGCCCGCCTCGACGTGACGCGCGCGGTGCATCGGTGTAAGTATTTCGCGGGAAGATTCATCTTCACTGCGGCAAATAGAGAACGAAAACAGGGAGGGCTACATGAACATATCATTTTTTCTGCTTCCAAAAAGCGAAGTAACGTATATTGAGCAGGAGGATACCGTGGGAAGGGCGCTGCGGGTGATACATAAGAACGGATTTCAGGCAGTGCCGGTCATTGACGAAGAGGGACATTATGTGGGAACTATCACAGAAGGTGATTTCCTCTGGAATCTCATTGAAGATTATCACATGGATATGGAGGTCATGCGGAAGGTGCGGATTTCTTCTCTGCGGAAGAGATGGGATTATAAGGCGGTAAGTATAGAAGCCACCATGGCGGAGCTGGAACAGTATATTTTAAATCAGAACTTTGTGCCGGTGGTGGACGGAAGAAATGTATTTATCGGAATCGTGACAAGAAAACAGATTATCGGTAAGACGATACGCAAAAAGAATCAGTGTGGAGAAAACCAATGACACAATTGCAGTTACCAGAGTCTTTTTTGAAGACGATGCAGAAGCTTCTCGGGGAAGAATACGAATCCTTTCTGGAAGGCTTCAATGAAGGAAGACAGTTTGGTCTGCGGGTCAATACATCAAAGATGGAATCGGAGGAATTCGCAAGAATTGCTCCTTTTCATTTGAGCAAAATCCCGTGGATCGCAGACGGATATTTCTATAAGGAAGAAGATGCCCCGGCAAAGCATCCGTTTTATGCGGCAGGGCTTTATTACCTGCAGGAACCGAGCGCCATGACTCCGGCTTCCCGGCTCCCGGTGACGCCTGGCGAGCGGGTTCTGGATCTCTGCGCCGCCCCGGGGGGCAAGGCGACGGCACTCGGCGCAAAGCTGCGGGGCGAGGGACTTCTCGTGGCAAATGATATCAACACAGCCAGGGCGAAGGCGCTCCTTCGGAACCTGGAACTGTTTGGGATATCCAACGCATTTGTCACCAATGAACCGCCATACATTCTGGCGGAAAAGTACCCGGAATATTTTGATAAGATCATGGTGGACGCTCCCTGCTCCGGCGAGGGAATGTTCCGGAAGAATCCGGCGGTCGTGGAAGCGTGGCAGGAAAAGGGACCGGAATATTTTTCAAAACTTCAAAAAGAGATCATCCTCCATGGCGCCGACATGCTGCGGCCCGGCGGGATGATGTTGTACTCCACCTGCACCTTTTCTCCGGCAGAAAATGAGGCGGTCATCACCCATTTGCTCCGGGAACGCCCGGAGATGGAAGTGATCCCGATGGAAGACTACGAGGGATTTTCGGAAGGAATCACGGAGTTTGACGGGGAAGTTTTTGACGAAAGCTGCCGGCTCTGCCGGCGCATTTTCCCGCACAAAATGCCGGGCGAGGGACATTTTATGGCGCTCCTCCATAAAAAAGGCGGCGTGCCAACCGCAACCGGCGAGAATCATTCAACCGGAGAGGATGTGCCAACTGACGAAAGCCATTCAGGCGGCGAGGGCGCGCTACTCAATGAGGGCGTGCTCACTGGAGCGAGAGCGCCAATGAATAGAACTGGCGGGAATGTACGAGGCGGTCAGACAAGGCGAACCCAGCGCTGGTGGGAGGTCTGTGCAGGTCTTAACAAAGAGCAGCGGCAGGCCTTGGAAGATTTTTTTGTCCACGTTCATCTGGATTTATCTCCGGAGCGGATCGATGTCCGCGGCGACAGGATTTATTATGTGCCGGAAGAGATTCAGCCGGAAGAGTCCCGGGGCAGCGCTGCGCGGGAAAATGCCATGCGAAGAAATGCTGTGGAAGGCAGAACCGGCGTCCGCAAAAAAGGAAAAAAGAAGCCCGCCAATCCGAAAGGGAAGACAGCGGGAATACATTTTTTAAGAAATGGTCTGTATCTTGGAGATCTGAAGAAGAAACGTTTTGAGCCGGCGCAGCCCTTTGCCCTCGCTCTCTCAAAAGAGACATTTGATAACTGCCTGAACTTTTCGGGAGAAGATCCGAGGCTGACGCGCTATCTCCGGGGAGAGAGTATTTCTCTGGAGGAGAGCGCTCCGGCCGGCTGCAAGTCAGCGCAGCAGGAGCCTCCATCGAAAACTCCGCTGGCCAACGGCTGGTATCTCATCCTGGCGGAGGGGTATCCGCTGGGCTTTGCCAAACTTGCCGGACACATTTTGAAAAATAAGTATCCGGCAGGCTGGCGGAGAAATTAGTGTACTGACCGGCTCACATTTTGCATAATGACTTGCCGGCATTTCTATCTGCGGTGTTGTCATCAATCGGCGTAGCGCCCACTACTCCTCATTCTTCCGCCTTGCAGAATGCAAACGCATTCTTCGCCATTATGCTGAAAATGAACGAGTCAGGACACTAGACCATATCTTTCATCATACGCTGTACGGTATCGCGAATCTGCTTTTTCAGGAAAATTTCCCGGAAGGATTCTTCGTATGGCGGGTAGGCGATGCCAAATTCGGTGACGATTCCTGTGATCAGGTCATGGTCGGTCACATCAAAAGCCGGATTATAAACTTTTACGCCGGGAGCGGTCATTGTCTTTTCATACCACATGTCAGTGACCTCTTCCGGTTTTCTCTGTTCTATGACGATATCGCTGCCGGTGGCGGTGTTCATGTCGATGGTCGATGTCGGCGCGCACACATAGAACGGCACATGATAACGTTTGGCGGCGAGGGCGGCCATGGAGGTTCCGATCTTGTTGGCGGTGTCGCCGTTTTTTGCCACCCGGTCGCAGCCCACGAAGACCGCCTGGATTTTGCCTTCCCGCATGAGGGAGGCGGACATGTTGTCGCATAGCAGGGTGACGTCAAGCCCCGCGCTTGCCAGTTCAAAGCTTGTAAGTCTTGCGCCCTGGAGGAGCGGTCTTGTCTCATCGCAGTATACTTTAAAATGATACCCCTTCTCCTGTCCGAGATACATCGGCGCGGTGGCAGTGCCGTATTTTACCGTGGCAAGCTGACCGGCGTTACAGTGGGTCAGCAGACCGTCGCCCGGTTTTACGAGGGTAAGCCCGTATTTTCCGATGGAGCGGCACACGACGATATCTTCTTCGCGGATGGCGAGGGCCTCGTCGTGGAGCGCCTGCACGATCTGTGGGATGGAATCGCCCTTGTGGGCGAGCACCACATTTTCCATGCGCCGAAGCGCCCAGGAAAGATTGACGGCGGTCGGACGGGAAGAATTCAGGTAAGCGGAAGCTTCCCGGAACCGGCGCAGAAATTCTTCATAATCGGTCGCGGGCCGTCCGTCAGCGCCTTGTCCGGCGGAATCGCCGTTTTGTTTCGCCATCGAAAGAGAAATCTCTCTGGCGGCAAGATATATACCGATGGCGGCGGCGACGCCGATGGCCGGAGCGCCTCGCACTTTCAGCAGATAGATGGCGTCCCAGATGTCCTTCTGCGCAGTGAGAGAAAGAATCTCGATGCGGGAAGGAAGCCTGGTCTGGTCGATGATGACGAGAGCGTGTTTTTCGTCGTCCAGCGCCACGGTGTCATAATCAAGAATCGTTTTCTTCGGACCGATCAGCGGATTGTCCGGCTCAATGGCCCGGACAGCGTCTTCCATGGTGCGGTAATAGTCTGCCCCGCGCTGAAACTCTTTCTGATGAAGGATCAGATCTTTGGCAAAGGTCAGGAGGATCTTCTCTGCCGTCGCCCGTTTCTCTGCATTTTCAATGACAGTCATATCTTTATTATGAGCCATGCCCACGATCCGGCGGATACATTCCGTTCCGGCGTATCCGGCGGTGTCGGCGAGAATATCCCGCAGATAGGCAGCCTTAAAGTCTTCAGACTTTGCCAGAGGTTCCGTCACCTGCTCATCATAAAGACGGCAGAATTTTTCTTTAAACAGATCAATGATCTCCACGATGGAGCGCATACACCAGCCGCAGAACCGTGCCTTCTCTGCCGGAGCGTCGATGGTGGCGTTGCCGTTTGCCCAGGCAAAGAAAAGATTTGCGATCACATTTCCTATGTCATACCCCATCGGGCCGAAGAAGGCGAACTCCGGATCGAAAACAAAGGTATGCTCCTGATTGATGAATACCGATCCGGTGTGCAGATCGCCGTGGATCAGCGACTGCGCCTCGTTCATGAAACGGAATTTGAGCCGGGCGACGGCTGTTTTCAGGGCGTCGTCCCCGTAAATCTCCTTCTCCACAAACTCTCTGACCGGCGGGAAAATGTCATTGCGTCCGTTGTAATCGAGCATCGGTTCCCCGAAGACCAGATTCTCGGTGATGTCGCAGAGCTCCGGATTGGAAAACTCCCGTATGAGCGCTTTCCGTTCCTGATGGTCCATGACGATATCCGTGGTCATCAGAAGAGTATTTACAAGAAATGTACTGATCTGGTCCGGAAACTTCGGATAGATCTCGTGGTGAATGAGTCCGGTCCGCATCATGGTGTGTCCCACCATGTCCTCCATGATCATGGCGCACATCACGCCGTCATACAGATAAACCTTTGGCACAAGCCCCGGGCAAAGCGCGTCCTGCAGTTTTAAAATGCTGGCCTCAATGCGTCCCCGGTCTGTAGTCAATGTCATTTCATTGGAGATGCGAAGGTGCGTGCCCGCCTGCTTTACGATGATGGAATGGCCGTTTTGCGGGTCTTTCACGCGGAAAACGTAGTTCAGATTGCCGTCGCCGATCTCCCGGCAGGTAAGCGGCGCATTGTTCTCAAAATAGGAAAGCTTTGCCCGCACGTACTCGATGACGTCCGGCTCCTTCATCAGAAAATATGTACTGAAATCTGCCAAAATAGATTCCCCCCTTATACAAAATATAATGACGGCAGCAGAGCGTTTTGGCGCATTTGCTGCGATGATTGTATTGTTATTATTATAAAATAGCCCTGTCAGAAAAACAATGAAAAAACCGGGGGAGTATAGTATAATTATCTGGTTGTTCACACCTTATCATGATACAAACAAATGACAGAGAGGATACAGAATGAGAATTTATAACATGATAACAGGCATACTGGCGGTGATGGCTCTGGCAGCCTACGGAAAAGGATACTTTTTATTTGTAAGAGGAGAGGGAGAAGAATGTGTGTTTTACACCCTGCTTTGTGCCGCTGCGTTAGTGTGGCTTGTCCGGCGGCTGGTAAACGGACGCTATCTGCGGATGTCCATGCGGAAGGTGGACAGGCTGAACGGCCGTGCCTTCGAAAAATATCTGTGCGCGCAGTTCAGGCATCTTGGCTACCGGGTCACGCTGACGGATTACAGTCATGATTACGGGGCGGATCTGATTCTCCGCCGCCGCGGTGAGAAGATCGTGGTGCAGGCGAAGCGTTACGAAAGAAATGTGGGCATTGCGGCGGTGCAGGAAGCGGTGGGTTCCGTGGCATACTACGATGCGGACAGAGCCATGGTGGTGACAAACAGCGGCTTTACCAAAAGCGCCCGCAATCTGGCAAGGCAGAACAATGTGGAGTTGTGGGGAAGATATGATATCCAGAAAAAGTTTAAAATCAGGGACTGAAAGGCGGTACGCCAAGTCCACGATACGAGAGAGTGCTCTTAAAGCTGCGGACGGAAGCCGAAAGCTACTGCAAATATATTTTAAATGAAAGCAAATATATAAGTTATCTGAAAATTAATCTAATAAAAATCAGAAAACTAAAATTTATCAGAATATTTAATCATTTTATAAAAACAGAAATTTTTTTGAAAAATAGTATTGACAAAATACGAGTCCGGTATTATAATACAGATACAAACAAAGAAAGGACGGATTAGTCCATTATATAGATTTTGTAATTATTAATTTTCAGTTTTTTGTAAAAGAAAAAGAGGGTGAGACCACCGAGAAGGTTAATTTAATTTCAAGATCTAAATAAGCACAGGAGGTACAGACCACCAGCAAGACTAATTTGAACTCAAAACTATACTAAGTAAAGGAGGTACGGTCCACCAAAAACTTTAATCTGACATTCAAACGATACTAACAGAGGAGGTACAGACCACCGGAAGTAGTAAGAGAGGAATTCAAGAGAACCTGAAGGAAGAGGTACAAGAGGTAAGAGGTTATCGATAGCAGAACCTGAGTAGTTGAGAAGTATAAGGTGTACAGGTCACCGTGCAGTTTGTCTTTGAATTCATAGGATTGGCACTTTGAAATTGTGATATTACAGGAAAGTTCGCTCGAGATTTTAAGGAAGCTTGAAGGAGGATAAGGATAACCGGTTATAGAATGTAGGGATAGGAAAAAGAATTGGTACAGAATTCCCGGAAAGTTCTTCTTAAAGTTAAGAGGAAAAGTATTTGAGGTACGGTCCGAAGAAAACATAACTTAAAACTCGAAACGATATTATGAACAGGAGGTATTAGACCGTTGGACATAATAGTTGAACAGTAAAAGGGAGCATCCGAATTGGTAGTCAGATGCTCTCTTTTCTTTGTGTCTGCAGACTGTTGACGACTCTTCTTTTTTCCTGTATAAATGATTAATGAAATGTTACATTAATGTGAAAGAAGTTTTTACAGGAAGAAGGAGTGACAACAGATGATGAACAAGTTAAAAACGGCAAAGATGCTTTTCGTTTTGTGTCTGTTTCTGGTGCTGGGCTTCTGGGGCGGATGCTGTCTGGAGACGGAGGCGGCCATCGTATCGACTGACCATCAGAAATATACATATGCGGAGTACAAGAAGGACTTAAAGCAGCTCCAGAAAAAATATCCGGAATACTGCCAGGTCAATGTGATCGGACAGTCTGCCGACGACAGGAATCTTTACGAGGTCGTCCTCGGCAACCCGCAGGCGAAAAAACATCTGGTGGTGATCGCCAATCTGCATGCCAGAGAGTATATGACGACCCAGCTCTGCATGCGCCAGATCGAGTACTATCTGAACTATTACAATAAGAAGATCAATGGCACAAAGGTATCCAAAGTGCTTGATAAAGTGGCGATCCACTACGTACCATCCTGCAATCCGGACGGAACGGCGATCAGCCAGTTCGGTACCAGCGCCATCCGCGATAAAGATCTGCGGGCGGCTCTGCGGAGAATGTCGGGAAGCAGCACAACGTGGAAGGCCAACGCCCGTGGTGTGGATTTGAACCGGAACTGGGATGTGGCATTCCGAAAGGGAGGAACCCGGGGTTCTTCAGGTTTCCGCGGTAACAGGGCGGCCAGTGAGCCGGAGATCAAAGCATTGGTAAAAATGATAAACCGCATAGAGAAAAAAGGAAAGATCATGGGTGTTGTGAGTTATCACTCCACCGGTTCGATTCTTTACGGACGCTGCGCGGGAAATATTACGGCAAAGGTGGAGCAGGCCACAACACGGATGTACCGGACCGCACAGAGTCTGACAGGTTATCGTCTGATGCCGACGCAGAGCATAAGCTCCGCAGCCGGATGTTCCCGGGAGTATTTCCTCTACAAGAGAAAGATCCCGTGTATCACACTGGAAGTCGGACGGGGCGCCTGCCCGCTGTCAAGCAGCGAGTTCCCGTCAATCTGGAGAAAAAATAAAGACGTGGTCATTCGAGAGGCAATGCTTTTTGACTGACGCGCATAAAAAATGTATAAAAAAACAGGCCCTTGCAACCGATGTGCCGGCACATGAGACATAGGACTCATGCGCGGACACATCAGGAGGTATCCTGTGCAGAAAGATATTTCAAGCTTCGCTCTGCGGTTCCGCAGAGTATATATCAATACCATGGAGGCCTTTCCGGAAAGTTCCCGAAAGGCCTCTCTGGCATTAATAACTCTTATAAGGTTTTTCCATTAATTTGACAAACTCATATAATGTCATGGTAGCCACGCCAGTGCCGCCTTTGGAATAGATCTCTGTGTCGGCGTCGGAATCAGAAGTGCCGGCGATATCCATGTGGATCCACGGCTTTCTCTCCACAAATTCATTTAAGAATCTGGCAGCGGCGATCGCACCGCACTGAGTACCGCAATTGGCGACATCGGCAACTGCGGAAGCGTTCAGATCCCTGTACTCATCGTCGCCCAGAGGCATACGCCAGATGTTTTCTCCAGCGAGAATGGATGCCTGTACCAGTTTGGCAACCAGCTCGTCGCTGTTGCTGAACACACCGGTGTAGCGGCTGCCGAGGGCGGTGATACATGCGCCGGTGAGAGTGGCAACGTCGATGAGAGAGGTGGCGCCGCACTCACGGATCGCGTAAGTGATCGCGTCAGCCAGAGTCATACGGCCTTCCCCGTCGGTATTGACCACTTCGATATATTTGCCGCTCATGGAAGCGACGATGTCGCCGGTCCGCATCGCCTTGCCGGAAACCATATTTTCACAGGCCGGGATCACGGCAGTCACATTGATGCCAAGTTTGCTCTGGGCGATGGCGCCCATGGCAGCGATGATCGCGGCGGCGCCGCCCATGTCTTTGTGCATCCCTTTAAGACCAGGCGTAGGTTTCAGGTTATATCCGCCGGAGTCGTAGCAGATGCCCTTGCCGATCAGGGCGATCTTTTCCTCGTCGGTTACACGTCCGTTGTATTCCATCACGATAAGCTTCGGCGGCTGTTTGGAACCTCTGGCGACAGCCAGGAAAGCGTTCATGCCGAGAGCCTCGCAGTCTTCCCGTTCCAGTATCGTACATTTGATATTGTTCTTCTCACAGACCTCTTTGGCGGCGTCCGCAAGAGCGGCAGGCGTCATCACGTTGGCAGGCTCATTGACAAGGTCACGTGCCAGCGTAACGGCGGAAGCCATCATGTGAGAATACTGTTCTTCTTTCTTAAAAGAAGCGGAATCCACACCGGTGAGAATACCGAGATTCAGTTCCGGAGACTCCTTTCGGTCAGAAATGTATTTATCAAAAGAATAATCCGCCAGCAGAATGCCCCGCATGGCAGAACTCAGCCAGTAGGAAACGTCGTCGCCGATGGCAGTCATCAGAAGATTGCGGCCCTTGAGCTTCTTTGCTTCCTTTAAAGCCGCGCCGAACTGAAGCTGATATCTCCTTGGTGAGGCATGTTCCGGGATCCCGATGAAGATCAGGTTATAATAAGGCTGTCCCTGATAAGAGAAATCCTTGCCGCGAAGTCCGTACACCTTGCTCCCACCAACCAGGTCGTCGTCCTGAAGAGCCTTAAAAATCTCGCTGACTTTACCAAGTTCAATGCTCAGACGGTTTTTATGGTTATATGTAACGAGCAGTGTATCAAATTCGTAATCTTCCAGGTCTACGAGACGTTGTATTTGCATTTTGATACGCTCCTTTCTTAATAGTGACGTCTGTTTTTCATGACAGCAGGGGAGTCTCATACCGGCAGATATGCCTGAAAATGTGCAGACGAATGCACGGTGCGTACTTCCCCCTTTATAAAAGATAACTATAGTATAGCACAGTTGGAATTTGAAAAACATAAAAAAACTTGTATATAATACATAATTTTTTAGTGATAAGAAAACAGTTTTTGCATAAAATTTTTATGGACAGGGTAATTTTTTGCCGATGCTATCGAAGATTGACAAAAGGAAATTTTTCCAGTATAATAATTAACATAGTTAATTAACAAGCGCAACTATCTCTGCGCAATTTTGATCACAGAAAGGGGACTGACAGACATGAATGAATATTCAGCAATGACACCGGAGATTCAGAAGCTGGCTGCCATCTGTATGGAGCACGGCAATATACCGGCGGGCTTATATGATACCTACCATGTTCTTCGTGGATTACGAGATGTGAATGGAAAAGGTGTTCTGGCGGGACTGACAGACATTTCCACCATCACCGCCTCCAGGATCGTGGACGGAAAGAGTGTTCCCTGCGAGGGCGAGCTTCGCTACCGGGGCTATGATATCAAGGACCTGGTTGCCGGCTTTGCCAGAGAAGAACGGTTTGGATTTGAAGAGATCGCATTTTTGATCTTATTTGGCCGGCTGCCGGTGGAAGAAGAACTGGAATCTTTTAAGAAGCTTCTCGGCAGTTACCGCACCCTGCCGACGAATTTTGTCCGGGATGTTATCATGAAGGCGCCGAGCAAAGATATGATGAACACATTACAGCGGAGTATCCTGACTCTTTACAGCTATGATGACATGGCGGACAATATTCAGATCGACAACGTACTGCGCCAGAGTCTGCAGCTGATCAGCACGATGCCGATGCTGGCCGTGTACGGCTATCAGGCATACAACCACTATGTGGAAGGCAAGAGTCTTTACGTACATTCTCCGAAGCCGGAGCTGTCCACTGCGGAGAATATCCTCCGCCTTCTGCGTCCGAATAAAAAATACACGAATCTGGAAGCGCGGATCCTCGACATTGCCCTCGTGCTCCATATGGATCACGGCGGTGGTAATAACTCCACATTTACAGATCACGTGGTAACTTCCTCCGGAACAGACACTTACTCCGCCATTGCGGCATCCCTGGCGTCCCTGAAAGGACCGAAGCACGGCGGCGCCAACCTGAAGGTTGTCCGCATGTTTGACGAGATGAAGGAAGAGGTCAAAGACTGGAAGGACGAAGACGAGATCAGGAACTATCTGATCCGACTGCTCAACAAGGAAGCATTCGATCACAGCGGACTGATCTATGGTATGGGACATGCCGTCTACTCCATCTCCGACCCGAGAGCGCAGATCTTCAAGGGCTACCTGGGCAAGCTGGCCATCGAGGAAGGTTACGAGGACGAGTTCCATTTCTACGAGACGGTGGAGAGACTGGCGACAGAACTGATCTCCAGCCGCAGAAAGATTTACAAGGGCGTCAGCGCCAATATCGACTTCTACAGCGGATTCATGTACCGGATGCTCGGTCTTCCGGATCAGCTCTTCACACCGATGTTCGCCGTGGCCCGTGTCGTTGGCTGGAGCGCGCACCGTATCGAAGAGCTCATGAACTGTGATAAGATCATCCGTCCGGCATATCAGAGCATCGCATCGGAGAAAACGTACGTGCCGATGTCTGAGAGAAAGGCAGAAGACTAAAGAGAATATCTGGGAGGAAATATGGAGTTGGAAGAAGCAGGATCATCGGAACAAAGCATGCAGCAGAGCCAGAAAAAAGAGACGGGATCGGACACACCGCCATCTGATGGTGTCTGTACCGACGATTATAAAGAGCTGATCGTGCAGATGCGCAAGTCGAATCTGCTGTTTCAGCAGATGAGCAGCGTCCCGCTGGGGGAGCTCACCATGCTGCTGGCTATCAGCCGCCAGTCAGAACGGCTTGGAGCCGTCAGGGTCTCCGGACTCGGAACTGCCATGAAGCTGTCCCGGCCGGCCGTTTCCCGGATGCTTCACGTCCTGGAGAAAAAGGGATACATTCAAATGAAGAGCGGCGAGGAAGACCTGCGCTATGTCTATGTCTTTCTCACTGACAAGGGCAGCGAGCTTCTGCACCGGGAGATGACCCACGGTTGTCGTGTTCTCGAAAAGGTGCGGGAGCGGATGGGCAGCCGGTGTCTGAATGATTATCTGCGATACTGCGGGAAGTTCCAGGAGATTCTGTCAGAAGAGATCATCAAGCTGGATCAGCAATAAAACAGCATCAAAACAGCCCCACAGGCAGGGAGAAATCTCTGTCTGCGGGGCTGTTGCATTTTTATCTGCCGGATAAGTCGGCGCAATCTGTCCGGAGCAATTCACAAGATAAGTCGGTGTGATCTGTCCGGGAGATTCACCGGATAAGGTGATGAGCTTTCTCGGATCATTCACCGAATACGGCGATATAATCTTTTTTGAACTTTTCGATACCGGCGTCGGTCAGCGGATGTTTGGTCATCGCTTCCAGAACCTTGTACGGTACGGTGGCGATGTCCGCGCCTGCCAGAGCGCAGTCAGTCACATGGATCGGGTTGCGGACGCTGGCGGCGATGATCTCCGTCTCAATGCCGGCAACGGCAAAAATATCTGCGATCTCGCGGATCAGATCCACACCGCGGACGTTGATGTCATCCAGTCTTCCCAGGAACGGGGAAACATACGTAGCGCCGGCTCTTGCGGCAAGCAATGCCTGGTTGGCAGTGAAGATCAGTGTAACATTCGTCTTGATGCCCTCAGCGCTCAGCACTTTCACAGCCTTCAATCCTTCCACGGTCATCGGGATCTTGACAACCATGTTCGGGTGAATGGCAGCGATCTCCCGGCCTTCTTTGATCATACCCTCGGCGTCCGTGGTCGTAGCCTTTACCTCACCGCTGATCGGTCCGTCCACGATGGTGGTGATCTCTTTGATTACTTCGTTAAAGTCCCGGCCTTCCTTGGCGATCAGGGACGGGTTGGTCGTAACACCGCAGATAACCCCCATGTCATTTGCCTTACGGATGTCTTCCACCTTTGCTGTGTCAATAAAAAACTTCATAATACAATCCTCCTCACACACGTATTGTGCCGATGTCTGCCGGAACCGCCACCGTAGTGCGATCCATACGGAGCGTTTTTATTGCACAGGAACGCAATTCCCTATGCAATAGAAAAGCCGTCCGCGCAGATATCATAAAAAAGTATCTATAGCAGCATTTCTCTGTATTTGCAGAAGAAATGGAGCTGTCTGTCAGGACATTTCCTCAATAAAATGTTCCGTTTCCTCCGCCAGCGCAAACTCGCTGTGCAGATGATACAGGGCGGCCAGTTTGCTGATGGCAAAGAGCGTCTCCCCCAGTCTCTTTGTCAGCGCGTCGGTCTTCTCCGGGTCGGCTGCCGCCTGCTGCAGGCGGACGACGGATTCCAGGATCTCCTTGAAAATGTCTTCCTCCCGGAAGGAGAGCAGGTGATTCTTTTCCGCCTTCTTTAACACCTTCTGGCTGCGGATCAGAGCCGGGAAGGCTGCCGGTACCTCTGCAAGTTCTGACCGGACGGTCTGTTGCTGACCGGCGTCTTTTTTCTCCTGCGACTTGATGGCCTCCCAAGCCGCCCGGCGCTCCTCGTCACTCTCGTAGGTCTCTCCGCCGAAAACGTGCGGATGACGGCGGATCATTTTCCGGGTGATGCCGTCGATGACATCTTCCAGCGTGAACTCGCCATTTTCCTCCGCAATCTGGCTGTGCAGCATTACCTGCAGCAGCAGGTCGCCCAGCTCCTCGCAGAGGTTGTCCGCCTGTCCGGTGGCGCTCAGGTCGCTGACCGCCTGATTCACCTCATAGGCCTCCTCGATCGTATTCCTCTTCATGCTCTCGTGGGTCTGCGCCCGGTCCCAGGGACAGCCATTCTCCCCGCGCAGGGCGGCGACCACGGCATGAAGTTCATCCAATGTAAACTGTCTGTCCATCTCTTTCTCCTGTATGATTGAAAGTATGTATTGAAATGATTCGAAATTCAACATGTGCAGATGCATTTTCTGTAAAAGACTCTCTGCAATGTTATTATAGCAATACTATTGGAAAAAATCTACGGACTTTTCTTGTGTTTTAGCTGGAATCTATTATAATAAAATGAGGAATGATCCCACCCGGCGCAGGCGGTGCCCGTGCGCGGTTGCCCGCACTCTCTGAGACAGAGGAACGCTGTGCCCTGTAAAGCCGCAGGATGCTGCGCGGCGCAGCACAGCTGTCCGCGGAAAAAGAATCACGCCGCCCGCCGGGATCGGACGATTGGGAGGAACAGATGAAAAAGTTTAATTACAGAATAACTGTCAATATCAGCGGCAGTGTCATGCAGCTGGGCTTTCGCTGCAAGCTGCCGGACGAGATGCAGAATAAAAAAATACGGATACAGGCGATTTTTTCCCAGCGCCAGGTGGACCGGCGTTTCCCGATGGAAGTGCGCATCGAGGAAGGCGAGGCGGGCGCACAGATACTGGCAGACGCGCAGATCGAGTTGCCATACGTTTTCCGGCAGACGCCGCGGCATAAGGTGGCCATCACCTTTGCGCTCTGGTGCGGCGTCCGGGAGTGGATCCTTGATGACCAGCCGTTTCCGGTACAGCGGGAACTGTTTGCCCGGCCGGAGCAGGTCAGAAGAAGAAATGTACTGACCTTCTGCTGTTGTACCATCGGGCTGCCGGTATTGCTGATCCGCGCCTGGTTCAAAGAAAACAAAAATATCCGCGCGGCCGTAAAACGGGCAAACGACACCGTCTACCGGCTGAGCGGCTACAATTACAGCCCTAGACAGCGCCACACCGATTATTTCGCGGCAAAATACGAGCAGTTCGTATCCCGTTATAAAACACTGAGTGGCCCGCAGGTCCTCTTTTTGTCCGAGCGTCTGCCGGAAGAGGGGGGCAACCTCCAGCGGATCCGCCGCTGGTTTGAGAACGAACCGGAAGTGAAAGTCACAGAATTTATCAACACCCGCACGGTGGATGCCCTCAAAAAGAAAGAGCTGCGCGAGTGCGCGGAGAAATGCGCGAAAGCCAGGGTGATCATTCTGGAGGACTTCTACCCGCAGCTTCACCGGCTGAACATCCGCCGGGAGACAAAAGTGGTGCAGCTCTGGCATGCCTGCGGCGCCTTCAAGACCTTCGGCCTTACACGCATGGGCAAGCCGGGCGGCGCCCCGCAAAGCTCCATGAACCACAGAAACTATGACTTTGTCAGCGTCAGCAGCGAGACCATCCGCGGCATTTATGCCGAAGCATTTGCCATCCCGACCAACAAGGTGAAAGCCTTCGGCGTACCGCGGACAGACGTTCTGTTCGACTGGCAGTACAAGAGGCAGAAACGGGAGGAACTTTACGAAAAATACCCGTTTCTGCGGGAACAGAAAGTCATCCTTTTCGCTCCGACTTTCCGGGGAGACGGTAACAAGGACGCCTACTATCCGGAAGACGCCTTCCAGCTGGAGGCCTTTCTGGAACAGATGCCGGAAGACACCGCCTGCATCGTCAAGCAGCATCCGTTTGTACACCAGCCGCTCTCCATCCCGCCAAAATGGCAGAACCGCGCGCTGGACCTGACGGGCAAAGACCATATCAACGACCTGCTCCTCATCACGGACCTGCTGATCACCGACTACAGCTCCAGCATCTTTGAGGCGTCCCTCCTGGAGGTACCGATGCTCTTCTACGCCTTTGACGAGGAAGAATACATGGCCAGCCGGGACTTCTACTTCGCCTATGAGGAAATGGTGCCGGGACCGGTGGAGCACACCTTTGCCGGTATGACAAGAAAAGCCGCCCGTATGGTATCCGGCCGGTGGAGCCCGGAGGAAGAAGACCGGGAAGGAATGCTGTTCGCAGACCGGACAGGCAGGGCAGAGAGCAGACTCCCCCTCTCTCAGCGGATGAAACAATTCCGCGAAGCCTTCCTCGGCGCGCTGGACGGACACAGTACCGAGAGAGTGGCAAAATACATTAAAGAAAATTATCTTAATGATATGAAGTGATTCCATATTTGCAGCAATGTCGGGCGGATGAAAGGACAAAGCGTTCAGATAAGGAAACGCATTGCAGATCAAGATGGAACAAAGAAAGTACAAAAGGAGTCAGAGGGAGAAAACACATTTCAGATAAGAGACAGAACAGGGAAGGAACAGATGAAACTTATAGAAGAGACGAGAACCATAAAGCGGACCGTGTTGTTCCTGCGAGGGCATATGAGTAGGCTGGTAGAATGGTTCCTGTGGGGAGATAAAAGCAAGATGGCAGAGTTGCTTAGGCGGGGACATGTAAACAGACTGGCAGTGCTCCTCATTCTGGTGGCAGGAGGGCTGGCAGCAGCGTTTTCCCTTCCGGGGACGGCAGTGCCGGCGCAGGCGAAAGCGGTCACCACAGTCAAAAAGAAGCAGAACATCCGGATGAAAAAACTGACGCCGGCGCTCAAAAGAAAAATCGCCGCCACAACTCCGGCGGAACCGGCGGACAGCGACCTCACACTCCGGTATCCGGCGGCAAGGATCACCACGGCGAGATTGCCCCAGGGCTATACCCACGATGATATGTATTATTATTACATTTCCCAGCTGGCAAACACCGGAAAGCACAAAAATGACCTGCGGGTCACCCGCATAAAATACAAAGGTCCGGGGAAGTATAGCGTAGACTACATGACGCTGAAACAGTTCGGTCACGGAACCAATCTGGACTGCGTGACGAAAGACGGCGTCACCTGGCTCTGGACCGGCGGCGATGCCGGCAGCGGGGGGAATACCACGACCATCACCTGCTTTCCATTTCAGGCAGGCGCGGTGCTGCGCCGCCACGGGCAGTACACATACCGCATCCCCATCGCCGGAAGCAGCGGCTACGCGACAAACTGTTATCCCGCCATCAGCGCCGACGGCACGGAGCTGGCGGTGCGCTTTACCAGCGGTGACAGACAGCAGTTCCAGATTTACGAGCTGACGGACGGGACGACCATCCATCCGAAAAAAATTAAGAAAACCGTAAGATTAAAAACCACCCCCGGCGACTTCCAGGGGTTTGACATCTGCGGCACAACCATATATACTCTGGAAGGCAGCAGAAGCAAGAGCGAAATGCGCCAGCTGGGCCGGGCTTCGGACTTCGCCCCGATCCGCATCCGCACCTGGGATTACGGGAGCGGAACGTCCACAGTTCAGAAGATCCGGGGCGCCGGAAGCATAAGCCACCGGGAACCGGAAGGCATACAGGTGGCAGCGGATGGAACGGCGGAAATCATGATCGCCTCCCATTACAAGGAAAAATACACCTGTGTAAATGTGTATGAGGTGCGGTGAGACTTGCAAAAATAAAGAAGATGGCGGAAAGCAGAGAGTTTTTCGTTGTCTTAAAAAAAATTGTATGATATATTGTATGTAAAATTCAGGAGAAAAAATGTATCATTTATCTAAAATGAAAACAGGAGGAATATGTTATGAAAGGTATTATCCTGGCCGGTGGCTCAGGGACAAGATTGTACCCGCTGACAAAGGTGACCAGTAAGCAGCTGCTGCCGATTTATGACAAACCGATGATCTACTATCCGATGAGTGTCCTGATGATGGCGGGCATCCGGGATATTCTCATTATCTCCACACCGATGGACACACCGCGCTTTGAGGCGCTTCTCGGCGATGGTCATCAGTTCGGCGTGAACTTAAGTTATGCAGTACAGCCAAGCCCGGACGGACTGGCACAGGCATTTATCATCGGGGAGGAGTTCATCGGAGAAGACTCCGTTGCCATGGTGCTGGGAGATAATATTTTCCACGGACATGGTCTGAAAAAACGTCTGCGGGCAGCGGTGGAGAGAGCGGAAAAGGATTCCGGCGCTACCGTATTCGGCTACTACGTGGACGATCCGGAGAGATTCGGTATCGTAGAGTTCGACAAAGAGGGCCGGGCCATCTCTATCGAGGAGAAACCGGAGCACCCGAAGAGCAACTACTGTGTGACCGGTTTATATTTCTATGATAATCGTGTGGTAGAGTATGCCAAGAATCTGAAACCGTCTGCCAGAGGAGAGCTGGAGATCACAGACTTAAACCGCATTTACCTGGAGAATCAGGAGCTGCATGTGGAGCTGCTGGGACAGGGCTTTACCTGGCTGGATACCGGAACCCACGAGAGCCTCGTGGATGCCACGAACTTCGTAAAGACTGTGGAACAGCACTCACACAGAAAGATTGCCTGCCTGGAAGAGCTGGGGTATATCAACGGCTGGATTGGCGAGAAAGAGATGCTGGAGACCTACGAGATCATGAAGAAAAACCAGTATGGACAGTATCTGAAAGACGTGTTGGATGGAAAATATCTGGATTAACTGGTTGTCCGCAGGGACAGCGCGATATGCGGCAGGATGCATGGATTTTTACCTGCTGTAAAAAAGATTAACCATAAATATATTATAGATAAAGAGGAAAAATATCATGACAATTATTGTGACCGGCGGAGCCGGATTTATCGGAGCAAACTTTGTATATCTTGAGTTAAAAGAACATCCGGAAGACCGGATCGTCTGCATTGACAAGCTGACATACGCAGGCAATCTGGAGACACTGAAGGATGCCATGGAGAATCCAAACTTCCGTTTTGTGAAGATGGACATCTGTGACAGAGAGGCTGTCTTTAACCTCTTTGAGGAGGAAAAACCGGATATCGTTGTAAACTTTGCGGCAGAGAGCCACGTGGACCGTTCCATCGAGGATCCGGGCATCTTCCTGCAAACCAATATCATCGGTACGCAGGTGATGATGGACGCCAGCCGCAAGTACGGCGTAAAACGGTATCACCAGGTATCCACCGACGAAGTGTACGGCGACCTGCCTCTGGACCGCCCGGATCTCTTCTTTACGGAGGAGACGCCGCTTAAAACCAGCAGCCCGTACAGCTCCTCCAAGGCAGGAGCAGACCTTCTGGTCAATGCGTACCACCGGACATTTGGTCTGCCGACGACCATTTCCAGATGCTCCAACAACTATGGACCATATCAGTTCCCGGAGAAGCTGATCCCGCTGATGATCGCCAACGCGCTGGCAGATAAACCGCTCCCGGTATACGGCGAGGGACTGAATGTCCGCGACTGGCTCTATGTGGAAGACCACTGTAAGGCCATCGACCTGATCATCCGGAAGGGAAAAGTCGGTGAGGTTTATAACATCGGCGGCCACAATGAGATGAGAAATATTGATATCGTAAAGATCATCTGTGAGGCTCTGGGCAAACCGGAATCTCTCATCACCCATGTCACTGACCGGAAAGGCCATGACATGCGTTACGCCATCGACCCGGCCAAGATTCACAGAGAGCTCGGCTGGCTTCCGGAGACCATGTTTAAGGACGGTATCAAAAAGACGATCCAGTGGTACCTGGACAACAAAGAATGGTGGGAGAGAATCATCTCCGGCGAGTATCAGAATTATTACGCATCCATGTATGGCGAGCGTTTAAAAGACGCCGAATAATATAGCAGTTTTATGCCCTATTTTATCAAGATTATTCAGCCAAAGCTGAGGATCCCGCTGCGTCAGCAGCGAAAAAACAACGCAAGTTGCGGATCCGAAGTGTCTGGCTGAATCGTTGATTTTTTAAGATAGGGCTTTCACTGCGTTAAGAGATAAAAAACAGGAGGCAGAAATGAAAGTATTTGTTACAGGAGTCAGAGGACAGCTTGGCTATGATGTAGTAAATGAACTGGAAAAACGGGGACACGAGGCTGTCGGCGTGGATATTGAAGAACTGGATATCACCGACGCGGCCGCTGTGGAAAAAATGATAAAAGAGATAGCACCGGACGCCGTGATCCACTGTGCGGCCTGGACCGCCGTAGACGCGGCAGAGGACAATGTGGACAAATGCCGTCAGGTCAATGCGAACGGAACGGAAAATATCGCGAAGGTTTGCAAAGAGCTGGACTGCAAGATGATGTACATTTCCACCGATTACATTTTCGATGGCAAGGGCACCCGGCCATGGGAGCCGGACGACCCGGTGACCACGCCGTTAAACGTCTATGGACAGACAAAATATGAGGGAGAGCTCGCCGTGCGGGCAAATGTACAGAAGTTCTTCATCGTCCGCATCGCCTGGGTATTCGGCAAGGGCAAGAACTTTATCAAGACGATGCTGAACCTGGCGAAGACCCACGACCATCTGACCGTGGTCAACGACCAGTACGGCACGCCGACCTACACTTACGATCTGGCAAGACTGCTGGTGGATATGATCGAGACAGACAAATACGGCAATTATCACGCGACCAACGAGGGCGGCTACATCACCTGGTATGATTTTGCCTGCGAGATCTTCCGTCAGGCGGGCGTGGATATTGAAGTGAAGCCGGTGAGCAGCGCGCAGTACGCCGCCAAGGCAAAACGGCCGGAAAACAGCCGGATGAACAAGCAGAAGCTGGTCGACAACGGCTTTACTCCTCTGCCAACCTGGCAAGACGCGCTGGGGCGTTATCTGAAGACGCTGGATGAGGAATAGACAGATGGAAGGAAAGCAGCACGTATTTATCGTCGGCTCCAAGGGAATCCCGGCGTCCTACGGCGGATTTGAGACCTTTGTAGAGAAGCTGACCCAATACAAAAAAAGCCCCCGGATTCAGTACCATGTGGCGGTGCTATCAGACCACACAGGGGAATACATGCACAACGGGGCGCGATGCTTCTGCGTGAAGGTGCCGGACATCGGCAGCGCGAAGGCCGTGTACTATGACGGCGCGGCGCTGGACGCCGGCATCGCCTACTGCAAAAAACATCCGGAGATCCGGCGACCGATATTTTACGTCCTCGCCTGCCGGATCGGACCGTTTATCCCTTACTACAGGAAGCAGATCCATGCGCTGGGCGGAAAGCTCTTCGTCAATCCGGACGGCCATGAATGGAAGCGGGCAAAATGGAACGCCGCCATCCGGCGGTACTGGAAACATTCCGAAAAGGGAATGGTGCGAAACGCGGACCTACTGGTCTGCGACAGCAAAAATATCGAAAAATATATCCGGAAAGAATATGCGAAATACAAACCGAAGACGACCTTTATCGCCTACGGCTCCGAGAGCAGTCCTTCTGTGCTGGGCGATAAAGAGGAAACCTGGCTGCACTGGTGTCAGGAACATCATGTGACGCCGGGCGATTACTATCTGGTCGTGGGAAGATTCGTCCCGGAAAATAATTATGAGACGATGATCCGGGAGTTCATGCGGGCAAAGACGGAGAAAAGCTTTGTGCTGGTGACCAACGTGAGCGACAAGTTTCTGGCGGAGCTGGAGAAAAAGACCGGCTTTGGCAGCGACCGGCGGATCAACTTCGTGGGAACCGTCTATGACCAGGAGCTCCTGAAAAAAATCCGGGAAAACGCCTACGGCTACTTTCACGGACACGAGGTGGGCGGCACCAACCCAAGCCTTCTGGAAGCGCTCAGCCTGACCAAACTGAATCTTCTGCTGGGCGTGGGATTCAACCGCGAGGTAGCCGGCAAAGCGGCACTCTACTGGTCCAAAAAACCAGGAAGCCTTGCCGGGTTGATCGAAAAAGCGGACGCCATGACACAGGAAGAAATCGAGGCTTACGGCGAAAAGGCGAAAGCAAGGATACAGAGCGCCTACACCTGGGACAGTATCGTGGAGAAATATGAGAAACTGTTTCTGGAAGATAAATAAGAGATAATAAAGGAGAATATCTGAAATATGGAGAGAGAAGAAACGATTGATTTAAAAGATCTATGTTATCACCTTCTGCTGCGATGGAGAGCCATCATTGCCGTCGGGCTGATTTTTGCCATCCTGGGCGGAATCTACGGAGCAGTGAGCTCCTACCGGGCGGTGAAGACCGCGGAGGCACAGCTGGCACAGACCAGCGAGGAGACCGATTATTCACAGTATGAGGCAAACCTGTCGGAGGTAGAGATTGAGCAGGTTGACAATGCGGTGGAAGAATATATCCGTTATGAGGAAAAATATGAGGAATCAAAAGAATATTATGAATCCTCCATAAAAATGCAGCTCAATCCAAATGAAGTCGTGACCGACGAGGCAATCTACCGGATCACAGGCCATGAGAGCACAAAAGAGATCCTGGAATTATACAGAGAGAAATTGCTGACTGAAGAACTCTGCCAGCAGATGATCGAGGCCAACGGCTGGGATATAGAAGACACGAAATATGTGCGGGAGCTCATTTCCATTTCCAGAATTTCTGTGGAAAACAGTCTGGGTGCGGAGATTGAGTACCAGAACGACGCCGGTCTGGCACGTACCAGTCTGGATATCGATGATGATAACTCTGATCTGTTGTCTATCCGGGTAATGGCTGCCACAGAGGAAGAAAGCCATGCGATCATCCAGTTGCTGCAGGACGCCATGCCGGCAGTCACAGAAGAACTGCAGGAAGAATATGGACAGTTTGGCATGGAGATGATCGATGAATCTGTGCAGACAGGTGCGGACAGCGCTTTACTGGCAGCGCAGCAGAGTGTAGTCAAAGAGATCAATAATATCAGTAACCTGATGAAAGCGCAGGATGACCCGCTTACAGAGGAACAGAAAGAGTATTTTAATGTGAAACTGGCAGATGCCAAGATGGATGAGACTGTGGCAGAAGAACCGGAAGCAGTACAGGAACCGGCAGTCGTTGTGCCATCCATGCAGTATATCAACCTGAAGGAGATCATCCTGGGCGCTATCGTGGGAGTCTTTCTGGTATGTTTCTATCTGGCCTGCCGTTATGTGATGAACGGTCGTCTGAACACCCCGGCGGTGTTGACGGAGGAATCAGGAAATACGCTGCTTGGAACAGTCTACACAGAGAGAAAGAAGAGACGGTTTGGCAACGGTATCGATGCGCTGATCATCCGTTTATTTAAGGGAAGAGAACTCGCCTTTGGAGAGAATGAGAGACTGCAGATGATCGGGGCTTCCATTCAGGCGGCAGTCCGCAAGGACTCTATAAAAAATCTTTACCTTTCCAGCACCGTGAAAGACGCGGAGACGGAAAGACTGCTTGCCAAGATTGAAAAACAGATAGCAGGTGATGAAGTGAATGTTCGCGGAGGAGAATCTATTCTGCATTCCGCCGAATCACTGGAGCAGCTCACCCTGTCGCAGGGAGCGGTCTTTGTGGAGCAGATCGGCAGCTCCTTCACACAGGATGTCTGGGAAGAAATACAGATCTGCCGGAAAAACGGCATTCCGATTCTCGGATTTGTCATTGTGGATACCCTGGATTATTAAGAGAGTTCTCTTCTCATTGCTGCTGTGATGATGGAATAAAGAAATTGTCATAGCCGACATGTCGATGATAAAGAAACCGATACAATTGAGATGATAGAGAGATAACCGGAAGGATGAAAAAACTGGTTTTAAAACAGGAGGATGAAAAAAATGGGACAGATTAAAGTAGAAAAATGCCCGATCGAGGGATTATATGTCATCGAGCCGACAGTACACGGCGATGACAGAGGATACTTTATGGAGACATACAACCAGAACGACATGCATGAGGCAGGGCTGGATATGGTATTCGTTCAGGACAACCAGTCCATGAGCAAAAAAGGTGTGCTCCGGGGCCTGCATTATCAGAAAGAGTACCCGCAGGGAAAACTGGTGCGCGTCATCAAGGGCGCTGTCTTTGACGTGGCAGTGGACCTACGTGTACACAGCAAAACCTACGGACAGTGGTTCGGCGTGGAGCTGACAGAGGAGAACAAAAAGCAGTTCTACATCAGCGAAGGCTTCGCTCACGGATTCCTTGTGCTCTCTGATGAGGCAGAATTCTGCTACAAATGTACGGACTTCTACCATCCGGGCGACGAAGGCGGCCTGGCATGGAACGACCCGGACATCGGTATCCAGTGGCCGCAGCTCTGTGGAGAATACAAGGGAACTCCGTCAGCGGAAGGGTATCATCTGAAAGATGGAACACCGCTGAACCTGTCGGAGAAAGATCAGAAATGGCAGGGATTTAAAGACACCTTTAAGTTTGACAGGTAAAATGATGGCGAAAGAAGAACGTGAAAAAGCACTTCCCGGCATCCTGATCTGCATGGCCACCTATAGCGGGGCTGCGTATCTGGAACAACAGCTGGAATCCCTGCGCAGGCAGACCTGCCGGGACTTCCTCCTGTTTGTTCATGATGACGGTTCCACCGACGGCACCATGGAGATTCTCAAAAGCTGGGAAAAAAGCGGCAAACTGAATATGGTCGTGCTGGATGACGGAGTCTGTTTCCACAGCTCTTCCGACAATTTTGTACATTTGCTCGTACAGGCAGAAAAGCGCTGGGGAGAGTTCGATTACTATATGTTCTGCGATCAGGACGACGTGTGGAAAGACGACAAGATCGCGATGACGTTAAAGCGGATGAAGCAGGCGGAAAAGAAATACGGGGCGCCGATTCTCGTGCATACCGACCTGGAGGTCGTAGACGCAGATCTGCAGCCTGTCGCGCCATCCTACCTGCAGTACCGTTCCATCAATCCGTACATCACGAAACTGAACCGCATGCTGATCCAGAATGTCGCCACCGGCTGCACGATGATGTGGAACCAGGCGCTCAATCAGCGACTGCGCTGGGAAGACGCCCGTCCGGCCATGCACGACTGGTGGATCTCACTGACAGCGGTTCTCTTCGGTCGTATCGTTTATCTGGATAAGGCAACGATCCGTTACCGGCAGCACGGCGGCAATGTGGTGGGCGCGACGAAGGTAAACTCAGTCGCCTTTATCCTGCGCCGGCTCTCCAACCTGCGCTATGTGCGGATGAAGTTCCGTCAGTCAGCGCAGCAGGCGGAAGATTTGCTGAAAAGGTATGGGGCAGACTGTACCCCGGAAGAAAGAAAACTTTTGGGACAGTTCTCGCGATTATATAAAGTCAGCAAAATAAAACGGACGTATCTGGTGATGAAGTACCGCTTCTATAAACAGTCTCCGATACAGATCATCGGGGAGCTGCTGTTTATATGATGCAGAGAAGCATGGCATACAGGGAAAGCACAAGTGTTAATCGCATGCAAAGCGGACAGGGTACTGAGTGACAGAAGAATCAGATGAAGAGGAAGAGAGGAAATTATGCGTTCCATTTTTTCGGTGGTAAAGAAAGGTTTTATATATGTACGGAAAAATGGCTTATATAAAACCGGCAGAAAAGCAGTCAGAAAAATAGCGTTTGCCAGAAAATATGAACGATGGATTGCGCACTGTGAAAATGTAGATGAAGAGCAGATTCGTCACGATATAGATAGTTTTCAATATCGTCCTTTGTTTTCTGTCTGTATTCCGGTGTATAATGTGGAAGAAAAATGGCTGAGAAAATGTGTTGCCTCTGTTGAGAACCAGTATTATGAACATTGGCAGCTTTGTCTGGCAGATGACTGTTCCACAGACCCGCGGGTCAGGGATATATTAAAAAAGTATGAGCAGAAGGATTCTCGAATACAGGTCGTATATCGAACGGAAAACGGTCATATATCACGGGCCACCAATTCTGCTTTGCAGATAGCAAAGGGAGATTTTGTTGTCTTGATGGATAACGATGATGAACTGGCGCCACATGCTTTGTATGAAGTGGCGCGGGTTCTGCAGGATAATAGAAATCTGGATGTTCTGTACAGTGATGAAGATAAAATAAATGAAAAAGGGAAAAGGAGTAATCCTCATTTTAAGCCAGATTATTGTCCGGATACTTTGTTGTCCAATAATTACATTTCGCACCTTACCGTATATCGAAGGCGGATCGTAGAGGAGGCAGGCGGTTTTCGGACAGGCGTAGAAGGGGCGCAGGATTATGATTTGCTGCTTCGGGTAACGGAACTGACAGACCGTATCGGTCATATACCAAAAATTCTTTATCACTGGCGTGCTATCTCTGGTTCCACTGCATTGGATGGGGGAGAGAAAGGATATGCCTATCTGGCAGGTAAGAAAGCGTTGGAGGATGCGATAAAGCGTCGGGGATATCATGCCAGAGTGACAGAGACCAGAAACAGTCCGTGTTATAATGTGAAGTTTCTTCCAGTGAATCGACATTTCATATCTGTTATCCTGATGCCGGAAAAAGAAAAAGCTGCAGAGAGATGTCTGCAGTCTGTTTTTGCAAATACATCGAATCAGAGTTTTGAGATTCTTTTTATAGAAAATGCGATAAATAAGAAAATAATAGGAACTTTGTTCCGTCGATATAGAGAAATCATGGAGTGTTGTGTGGTAAAATCCCAAGGTGTGGAGAAAACGACAACTCTTAAAAATAAAGCAGTGCGACAGGCAAAGGGAGATTTGCTGCTGTTTTTAAACCCAGATTTGGAAATCAGAACAAAACAATGGCTGCAGCTGTTAGCTGGAGAAGCAGAAAGAGATTCCATCGGAGCGGTCGGCGCCAAATTGTTGGGGCCGGATAATCGAATTCGGCAGGCAGGACAGTACCTTGATGGAAAATGTATATACAGAGCGGTTGGCAGAGGAAGAGAGGAAGAAGACAGCGGCTATATGTATTATCTGAGTATGCGGAGAAATTACAGTGCGGTATCCGGAGACTGCCTGATGGTAAAAAAGCAGACTTTTGAAGAAGCGGGAGGCTTTGATGAAAGCCTGGACAATGTGTTTTGCAGCGTAGATCTTTGCCTGAAGCTTCGGCAAAAAGGATATCGTAATTTATTTCTGCCAGATGTAGTGCTGCGTTATAGTTCTTCAGAAAAGACTTTTCAGAAAAAAAGTAAAAAAGAAAACAATCAGGAAATATCCTATATGAGGAAAAAATGGGGAAAAGAATTATCAAAAGATCCCTGTAACAGCAGATGGTTTTCTCTGGATTCCATCCGATTATAAATATAGTAAATGCATATGGATGATTAATACAGTTTAACAAAGGAGCAGACAATGAATATCGTTAAATTTTTTCAAAATCTATATGAAAATCGAAAACTCATTGGTAATCTGGCAAAAAATGATTTTAAGACCAGATACGCTGGTTCCTATCTGGGGATCATGTGGGCTTTTATCCAGCCGATTGTAACTATTTTGGTATACTGGTTTGTTTTTACCGTTGGATTAAAATCCGGAACAGTGGATGATTTCCCATTTGCTTTATGGCTGATGGCGGGCATCATTCCATGGTTTTTCTTTCAGGATGCTTTAAATAGTGGTACTCTTGCGTTGGTGGAATACAGCTATCTGGTAAAAAAAGTGGTATTTAAGATTGATATCCTTCCGGTAGTGAAGGTTTTATCCGCTTTATTTGTACATGTCTTTTTTATATTTTTCGTAGTGGTAGTGTATGCATTGAATGGATATATGCCGACGGCATATACGCTT